>P_2C_Liq_1_UnCtyDRAFT_1000197_pt1 | contig 25376 bp, 31 predicted proteins | sample Pon2CUnioCityCA_2_FD_10234 | JGI IMG/M metagenome (IMG submission 10234) | reverse complement strand
GCGTTGATGTCTCAGAAGGGCTTTGACGCTGACGGAATGAAGCAGTTTGTCAATCGTTCCAATCAGGTGTTAACGCAACTCACCGACGCGGCCAAATAAACGCGGCCAAATAAACGCGGCCAAATAAACGCGGATTAATTGTCCAACGGACAAGTTGACCTGAATTAACCTGAGAGGGGGGTGTCGGCCATGATATCCCTCTCTCCACCTTTCGCGAACGGCTCTCTATGACCCTGGCTAGAGACCAACTGGCTCTCAATCTCAGCGAAACATCGACCGGTCTTGAACAGAAAATTCCCTCAACGGGGTTGACAAATTCAAGAACATCCTGAATAATGGTAAATTGCGGATGAAAAATTCGCATCATCTAAATCTGCGGAACTGGCGGAATTGGTAGACGCGCTAGATTCAGGTTCTAGTGTTCGCTTAGGACTTCCGGGTTCAAGTCCCGGGTTCCGCATCTTTGAAAGCAAACTTGAAAACAAAACAAAGTTGAAGACGGGACAACCTCGATTGGGGCTGTCCCTTTTTTTGGCGATCGCCCCACTCAGGGGACTCTTGGCGGGATAACAGAAGCCAGTCGCGCTGTGATCAACGATATAGTAATGTCTGAGATAAGCTGTAAAAGGCAACCTAGGACTGGACTTTGAGCCAGCCTCGTCGAACCGCGTAGAGAAGGCGATCGATGGTGGCTTGCTCGTCTTGGGTGTAGGCTTCTTCCAATAGGAGAGTCCGCAGAACATGGCGGGCCTGAAGGCTGACATACCCAGATTGCCAAATTTGAGCAAATAGATCATCAACCGAGTTATGGGGAAATTTGAATTGAGTGGGCATCATCTTAACCGAGAGTTCAATGCGGTCAACACTACTATCGGCGATCTGCCCCGTCATGACCGTGACGCATTTCGTCAAACTCGGTGATACCCCTAAGCCTCGAAGGGTGATGAGAACGCTAGGTTCCCTGTGCGTTATTGCCCCAATTCTCGGTGATTAAGATCACAGCTAAGGAGTCAGGCTAATCGGGGGGATCTTGTTGGAGACAGGCGTCACAGAGTCCGAAAAACTCTAGGGTATGGTAGAAAATCTTGAACTGATGCTTGTCTTGTAAGCGATGTTCGAGATCATGGACGGGACATTCACCGATGGGAATCGATGTCCCACATTGGAGACAGGTGAGATGATGTTTGTCTTGCTGGCGGGAACTATAGAGGGATTCACCACTAGCGAGGGTGCGGACTTGAACTAACCCTTCGAGTTTGAGGGACTCCAGAGAACGATACACCGTCGCTAAGCCCATACTTTGCTTTTGCTCTCGTAACTTGACATAAATATCTTGGGCGGAGAGCGATCGCCCTTGAGTGTTGAGCAAGGTGATAATTTTTTCTTGGGAACGGGTGCGACGGGTTTTCATGAACAAGATCTCAGGAGCTAAATGTGGATCGTTGGGGGACGCGATACGGTAACGTAGATTAGGTAGCTCTCCACTACCCCTCTACTACCATTGTGCCAAGCATTTGATCATTGCTGTGAGTCAAACCTATCAAGCTCAAATTTATGTCACCCTGCGCCCTTCGGTGTTAGATCCGGCCGGGACAGCGGTGGAGTCGGGACTGCAACAACTCGGGTTTACAGGAGTTGAACGAGTCCGCATCGGAAAGTATGTCGAACTGACGGTTACGGCGACGGATGACGCTGACGCCAAGCAACAGGTGGATCAAATGTGCGATCGCCTACTCGCCAATCCAACCATTGAAAACTATCGCTTTGAGGTTCAGGCGGTGACAGAATCAATGTCCGAAGGAGTAACAGCATGAAATTCGGTGTCATTGTCTTTCCTGGCTCTAATTGCGATCGCGATGTTGTCTACGTCACTCAAGATATCCTCAAACAGCCCACTCGCAAAGTCTGGCATCAGGATACGGATTTATCGGATATTGATGTGGTGGTGGTTCCAGGAGGATTTAGCTATGGGGACTATCTCCGCTGTGGGGCGATCGCTCGCTTTTCGGCCATTATGCGATCGGTTCTCGATCATGCCCAGGCCGGCAAACCCGTCTTAGGCATTTGCAATGGTTTCCAGATTCTTACGGAAGTGGGATTACTCCCAGGGGCCTTAGTTCGCAATCGGGATTTACATTTTATCTGCGATCGCGTCCCCCTGACCATTGAACGTCATGATTGCCCCTGGACTCAAGCCTATGCCGGCCGCCATGAGATCAACTTGCCCATCGCCCACGGCGAAGGACGCTATCATGCTGATGCCGATACCTTAGCTCAACTCGAAGATCAAGGCCGGGTTCTCTTTCGCTACTGTAGTCCCTCGGGAGCGGTGGACGAGTCGGGAAATCCCAATGGTTCGTTAAATAATATTGCAGGAATTTGCAATGAAGCAGGAAATGTGCTAGGCATGATGCCTCACCCTGAGCGGGCCGCCGACGCACAATTGGGATCAACCGATGGCTTAGGTCTGTTTCAAGGACTGCTGAAGAGTCAACTCGCGGCCGTCTCATCCTAAGATGGTGTTAAAGATGGTGTTAACGAAGATTTGGAGTTGGTGAACGATGGCAATTGAAGTGAAAGTCCCAGATATGGCTTGTGCGGCTTGTGCCAGTACCATTACTCAAGCGATTCAGAAGTTGGATGCAGCGGCAGAAGTTCGCGCCAATTTGGAGACGAAGTTGGTCTTTATTGAGACGACACAGCCCGATGAGACGGTGAAGTCGGTGATTACTGAGGCTGGGTATACGGTGGAGTGAGGGAACGGGGAATAGTTAATAGTGAATAGGGGGGAGGAAGGTTAGAGGCAAGAGTTCATGTGGCTAGGGGATGGACTGGTAGTGGTTTGCTCTCGGTTCGTTTATCTTAATAATGTGCGAATCATGCTTTGGGCTTGACTGCCGTAGCCGCCGCCGAAGAGGTTGTAGTGGTTGATGATGTGATAGAGGTTGTAGAGGGTTTTACGGCGATCGTAGCCTTCGTCTAGGGGCCATTCGGCGTTGTAGCCCTGGTAAAACGCAGCGGGGAAGCCTCCGAATAGTTCTGTCATGGCGATATCGACTTCGCGATCGCCGTAATAGGTTGCAGGGTCAAAAATCACCGGTTCCCCGTCGGCTGTCACCGAAGCATTCCCTCCCCAGAGATCACCATGAACAATCGAGGAAATTGGCTTATGGCCCGCTAAAAGTTGGGGAATCTTCGCCACCAACTCATCGGCCCCAGTGAAGCGCATTCCTTTGCGGGCCGCCAGACGTAGTTGAAAGCCGATACGATGTTCAGCGAAGAACTCGGCCCAATCCTCAGTCCAGGGATTCATCTGAGTGGTAGCCCCGATGGTATTGCTACGATCCCAGCCGAAGCGATCGCGGGTTCCGGTTCGGTGCATCTGGGCCAGTTTGCGCCCCATCTCTTGCCACACCTGAGATCCCCCACCCCGGCCTTGTAACTCCAGATATTCCATTACCAAATAGGCAGAATTACCGGCAGTTCCCCAACAAATGGGTTTAGGAACGCGAATGGTGTGCGTTTGCCACATTTCCTTAACCCCCACCGCCTCAGCCAGGAACATCTCTAGGGCTGAAGCCTGGTTGAGTTTAATAAAAAAAGTGCGGTTCCCGTCGGATAGGGTACTGCTTTGATTGATGCAGCCTCCACCGACGGAGCGATTCTGGGAGATATTGAAGGGTTCTCCGGTGGCTTGGCTGATCTCGGCGGCGATTTGCTCCCACATTGGCATTTCGGGTTTGGCGTTCAGGGTGATAGATAGTCCAGCTTCAGCCTAGGATATTCAGCGGTTAACTTGCAAACCAAAATAGGTCAGGACCAGTTCTCCCTCTCCGGTGTTGGCAATTTCATGGACTTCCCCGATATCTACAGCCACACAGGTTCCGGGTTCGAGGGGATAGGCTTGTCCGTCAATCGTAATAGTTCCTGAACCGGATTCGACGAAGAAGACCTCACTCATATTGTCATGGCAATGACCGGGGGCGATTTGTCCAGGGGCAAATCGGGCTTGGGAAAAGTTGGTTAAATGGGGCAAATCCCCGTTGCGCAACATGACTTGTTTGCGAATGTTGGGATTGTGGGAGACGCCTTCTGGGGGGATGGTGTTGAGGGAGAGATATTTCATGACGATGGGAGTCGGCGAGAAGCCGGGTTTTTCGGAAAAACTCGGCTTCCGATGTGGAGTTGGGCTAGTTTTCTAAAGCGGCCAGGAGAACGTCACACATTTCTTTGCAGCCAACGAGTTTCATGCCTTCAGACATGATATCTCCGGTGCGATAGTTCTGATCTAACACCGTCATGACGGCTTTTTCGAGGCGATCGCTCGCTTCAGGTTGATTGAGATCGTAGCGCAACATCATAGCAGCACTCAACACTTGAGCCAGAGGATTGGCTTTGTCTTGGCCGGCGATGTCGGGGGCTGAACCATGGACGGGTTCATACACGCCGGGGCCATCTGCTCCTAAACTAGCCGAAGGTAACATCCCAATACTGCCGGTTAACATGGCGGCGGCGTCGGAGAGAATGTCGCCAAAGAGGTTGCCGGTGACGATGGTGTCAAACTGTTTAGGGGCGCGTACTAACTGCATGGCGGCGTTGTCGACGTAGAGATGGGAGAGTTCCACGTCGGGATAGTCGGCGGATAGGGCGATGATGCGATCGCGCCAGAGTTGCGAGACTTCCAAGACGTTGGCTTTATCGACGGAACAGAGTTTTCCGCCCCGTTTTTGGGCCGTTTCAAAGGCCACTTTCCCGATGCGATCGATTTCTGAGGCGGTATAAGCCATGGTGTTCACCCCCCGCTGTTCGCCCGTTTCGGTTTCAAACACTCCTTTGGGTTGGCCGAAATAGACACCACCGGTAAGTTCACGAACCACCATGATATCAACCCCTTCAACTACCTCTCGTTTCAACGTCGAGGCATCGATGAGTTGAGGCAAGATGGTAGCGGGGCGTAGGTTGGCAAATAAGCCTAACCCCGCCCGTAGCCCTAGTAGTCCGGTTTCGGGGCGTTGGTGGCGGGGTAAGTTATCCCATTTGTACCCACCGATGGCTGCCAACATCACCGAGTCACTGTTGCGGCAGAGTTCGAGGGTTTCGTCGGGGAGAGGGGTTCCGGTGGCATCGATGGCAGAACCGCCGATGAGGGCGTCTTGAAAGCTAAAGTCTAAGTCGAATTGTTTGCCGATGACGGTTAAGGCTTCGACGGCAACGGTGATGATTTCGGGACCAATGCCGTCGCCGGGTAACAGAGTGATGCGATACTGCTGAGCCATAGGGAGTTGGGATTACTGCTTTGATGTGGATGATCTTGGAGTCAATATCTTATCAAAGCCTTTGGCCGCTGCGATCGCTAAGGGTTGGTTTGGGGCAGGGGCCAACCTTCGGGCTGTTGACGCGGTGGCGACGAGTTGGCTTGTTCGAGTTGGGGATGTAGCAGCAGATTCCAAAAAATTTCATTGACAAAATAGCCAGTTTGTGGTTTTACATTCTGCGGCTGTGCAAAGATAGGTAAGACTTTTTTCTGATACATGGTATGACCTTTAATAGAGGTTGACGGTACGGGAACAAGATCTAGATGGCAATTTCAGAGAGTTTGTTGCCCATTACGGAAATGACACACAATTGTTCATGTTTATGGAGGCTGAAACTCGGGAGGTAAACATCAGACTTGTGAACATCTGAGTGCGGTGTTAAACGGGAAAGATTTGCCAAGTTTCTAAGTTAGAGGGCGTGAAGGAGGGGTTTGTTTGAGTCTCGAACAGAGTTCGGCTCAAGGAAACCGTAGGTTGAGACGGCTGGCGAACGATGGTTGTAAAGACTTGTGCGAGGGTTTCCATGGTAGTTGCAGTTAAGATGATAAGGGGCGTTCAAATCGGTCTTGTGATGGCTCTTTCAATAACTTCAGTAAAGGGCATTCTGTCCGTCGATGGGGGCTGGAACTCGACGCTATCTAAACTGTCACCCGTTGCGATCGCCTTAAACTGCCAAAACCAGTCAACAGTGATAGGACAATCCGAGAACTGGCTCTCTAGCCGGGAACAATGCGTCCCCAATGATGACCCAGAAACCCTTGCATAAAGCGAGGGGGGAGCCGGTTAAGACTCCCCCCTCGGGGTTTAAAATATTAACGGTGTATCCTGAAGTTGTATCCTGAAGTGGTTGACTGAGGAAGAATCGGGATAGCTTTAGGTGTTAGGGGGTTCAGCATCGGGGAAGGTTCGCTTAAACTCCTCGATGAGATCGTCCATTTCTTCGAGAGCCTGGTTGACATCAATGCGGAGGGTTCCCAAGTCAGGGCGTTCGAGGAGATCGAGAAGAACCCCACGCTTGCTTTCAATTTGCTCAATCTGGGAGCGGATTGTGGTTGTATCCATTGTGAAGCGTACCTTTGGCGATGAGTTTGCGTTGATATTGTAGCAAGGACAACGGAATCTCGACGGCTCAGCTTGTCAGGGCTTGTTGGGAATCGGCATGGGAGTTGAACTGGAGGACCCTTTTCAGGGACAATCTCAAGGCACTCTCGTCGAGATCGGTTTTCATCATTATGCCTGTTTTACCTGCGTTTTTGCGTCAAACTTCCCTGGCGGCGATCGCCCTAGTGGTGGGGTTGAGTTTAACGATTGTCGGCTTTGGGGCCTATTTTTCGGGGAATGCAACGCTGAACCTCGCTGGGTTTTTCTACGGAATCCCAGTTTTGCTAATTGGCTTGGCCCTAAAATCGGCGGAGTTGAAGCCGGCCCCGTTCACACAACCGACGTCGCCGGAGGTGTTAGCCATGCGGGAGGCTCAAGCGACGGATACTCAGAATCAAGTTCGCATTGATGTGAACCGCTATCGTTACGCTGAACGAGCGCATCTGTTGGAAGCCTTGGAATTTCTCAAACTCAGCCCCAATGATAAGGCCCGTCCGATTTTAGAGGGGATTCGTGAGGAAGCCGTAGAGGGGGCTTATGCCTTGATTTTGGAGTTTGACTCGCCACTGATGCCTTTGGAGCGTTGGCAGGAGAAACGGGAGGAGATGGAGACGTTTTTTGGCCCTGGGGTGCAGGTGCAAGTCCAGGAACCGGAGGAAGGGTTTATTGATGTGGCGATTATTGCCCAGCCGAAGGGCTAAGTGGCTTCATTTTTCCAGCCGGATGGCGTACCATTGCAGAAACTCCCCGGCTCCCATGTCGAGATCGCAGGCGTTTTCGATCAGGTAGCGGGTGCGATCGCCCAAGTTATCGAGTTGCTGTAGATCTCGGGGGAGATCCTCGGGGGAACGTTGTTCGAGAATCCCCTGAAGTTTCTCGAACAGTTCCTCAGCGGTGAGAATTTCCTCGGCTTGGTTGGTTTCGAGGACAACGAAGTGGTCTTCGGAGTAGAGAGACGCGTGACTCATAGTAATCTAAGCGAGGGGAACAAGATGATATTCTCTCACGTTAACCCTTGGCTGGGGCAAGCTTCTCGATAATGGTTGTGGATTTTTGGAATTAGGATTGATGCGAGTTACGGTGATTGAAGAGGGCGTTCTCTATGTACATCGTGAGGATGTGCCACCCTTTAAGAAGGGAGGCGCGGTGACTCGAAATACATATTTTTGGGCCTTGAAGTCCATCGCCGATCGCGCCCCAAGAGGGAAGGATTGGGAGTTCGAGCGATCGGTTTGGATTGCGTTATGTCGGATGTTGCTGTCGTTTTCTGAAAGTGGCTATCTCGGGTTTCGGGAAACGATGTTAGAGTTTCCCATCGGCACTCGTATTCCCGATGAGTTGCGGGAGTGTTCTACGTTTGAGGGCTAATGGAGCGAGCGAGGATCGTGGCGGCGGGCTAATCCATTGTCTCAAATTATTGGCTATTCAGGAATTACGGTATAGATAACTTTCAAAATATCGTTTTTGACGCCATAGGTTTTACGAGTATTGAGGCGGCGCATTTCAATTTTAAGCACTCGCCGCATAATTTCTTGTACCGCTTCGGGGGCGCTGGTGAAGGGTTCCCAGACATCATTAAAGTTTTGGCGATCGCCATACTGGGCGCTCCCCTCCGAGAGAATTGAAGACACTCCCAAAACGGGAACATCCCATTCAGCGATGGGTGCGTCATCCCAGTTCTCATCAAGGTTCTCATCAAAGTTATCGTTAAACAGAGTGGGTTCTGAGTCGAAGGATTCAGAAGTCATGTTTGCTTCAGCAGATGTGAAATAATCAGAAGCCATAGGGCGGTTTATAGCAAAAGTTGGTCTGAATGGGACAAGAAGGAAACAGTTAATAGTTAATAGTTAATAGTTAATAGTGAATAGGGAGGGGATAGGGGATAGGGGATTCTCTCCCACCTCAGAGTGTCCTAAGCTAACCTTCGATTGCTATAGTATTTTGGGGGTATTTGTCTAGTTTTTTTAAACAATCTTAACACTTGTTCTTAGGCACTTTTTTTAAACAAAGGCAATTAGTGGTCTAGGAGTTGAGATGAAACGGCTAATCGCTATCCACTAAACCGAACTTGTCTTGCAATCCTCGTAGTTGTTGTTGTGCTTCTTCGGCGTTATCAGCGAGTTCGGCAAATTCGAGAAAGCGTTTGAGTTCTTTTTTTAATAGATTGCGTTCGACTTCCCAGGTATCGCGATCGAGGTCTGGGGGTAAGACAATAGTATCAAATAAAGTGGCATGGTCTTTACTGGGATGGGGGCGCAGGATACGGCCGCGACGTTGGACGAATTGGCGGGGGTTGCTGCTGCTGGCGAGGATGGCGGCGGTGCGGATAGCGGGGATGTCAACCCCTTCGTCGAGACAACGGATGGCGACTAATCCTTGGAGTTCTCCGGCTTCAAATTGTTGGCGTAGTTGTTCCCGTTCGCTAACAGAGGTTTCTGCCGTATAGGTGTTGATGCGGAACCCCAGTTCTCGCCCCAGCAGGCGCACCACAGCCTCGATTTGCGGGGTGTTGGTTTCGCTGTCGCAGCCGTCACTACAGTAAAACAGGGTGTGACTGGTATTGAGGCGCGATCGCATCATCCAGCGTAGAATATCCAGTTTACGGCTGGCGGTTCCAATGAGGCGCGATCGCTTCACCAGTAAAGCCGTGAGTTCATCGGGATCTCGGTTTTCGTTCCCTAAAGCCCAACCGATGCGATGGGTGAGTTTAGCATATTGTTCACTTTCCCAGGAGGTGAGGGGAACGAACAGGGGATAGTATTGATAGCGCACTAAGGCCCCGGCTTTGATGGCATCGCCGAGGCTGAGTGCGGGTTGTAAGACATCGCCGAAATAGCCCAGAACTGCGTCAGTTCCTTCGTCGTCGAAGTGACGTTCTGGGGTGGCGGATAATCCCAGCCGTAGGCCGACATGACGGGGGAGGGCGGTTTCGAGACGAGGTGCGCCGAGGTTGTGGACTTCATCGCCAATGATGAGGGTTTTGGCGGGGAGGTATTTGAGTTGCCATTGGAAGCGATCGCGCATCAGGGTGGCGTTGGTGGTGATAATCGTTAGAAAGGGCAAACTCTGCGATCGCACAGCCGTGAGGCGGCGAGTTAATGGCCCCTGCCAATGATGGACGCTTTCAAAAGCCAAAATCGGATCTAAATCGAAGCGGCGACATTCGCGATCCCATTGCGTCACGAGATGGCGGTAGGGACAGATAATCAGCAGAACCTGTAAATCAATCGCTTGATGCAGTTGGCTGGCGATGGCGAGGGCGGTGATGGTTTTGCCGCTTCCCGTGGCCATCTTTAGGGTTCCCCGGCCACTAGCGGCGAACCAATTGGCGATCGCCTGTTCCTGATAAGGGCGTAAGCTTAGGTCTGAGGGCAGTCGGGGTCGTCCGCTAGGGAGTGCATGGGCTAAATCCAACGGCATCGAAGTGTTTGGGGAAATGCTGTTGTTATTCTAGCTGGCTTGAGCCGCTCTGGGAATTCCCTCGGGTAGCTGAGGCGGATGCGTATAGTGGAGAGGAATGTTCTTATGTGTTGCCCTGTTATGAAACGCACGGTTTTTTCATTAATCCTTGTGAATCTTTTAGCCCCGCTGAGTCTGGGGACCGTTGCCTCGCTCATCCCGTCGCTTTGGACTAAACCTGTGATAGCTCAGGTGCCTAGCCAGATTTTTGACGATCCCGAGATCACACCAGAGCAGGAGGAACTGATTCATGAGATTATTCGCGCCACCAACGAGGTGAATGTCATGCTTGAGTCGGTGCGACTAACGCTAGAGGCGACGCCACAATTTCCTGCCGAGCTGCGAGAAGAGTATCTGCGCCGATTTGAGGCTGATTATCTGGATTTGGTGACGCCAATTTATGCGGAATATTACACTCAGGAGGAGTTAGAGGCACTGTTGCGATTTTATCAGTCTGATGCGGGTCGGGCGATTGCTGAACGTTCTCCCGATGTGGCGCGCAATGCGTTTAATCGGGTATCAATCTGGGCTGAAGTTAATATTCTCGATATCTTGCAGGATATGGGATATTAGACCTGTTAAACGAGAGGAATGTGATGACTGCCGATTCTACCAACGGTTCTACTAAAACCATTGTCTTAACCGGAGTCAGTCGCGGACTCGGACAAGCGATGCTAGAGGGGTTCATCGCCCAGGGCCATCGCTTGTGCGGCTGTGCGACGGATGAGGGGGCGATCGCCCAACTCCAGAAAACCTACGGCGAACCCCATCAGTTCGCCGTTGTGGATTTAGCCGATGATGGACAAGTGCAACAGTGGAGTGGGCAGGTTCTGCAAGAGATTCAGGCCCCCGATATCCTGATTAACAATGCCGGAGTCATCAATGAACCGGCCCCAGTCTGGGAGATTTCCGCCCCGGAGTTCGATCGCGTGGTTGATGTCAACCTCAAAGGGGTAGCCAACGTCTTGCGCCATTTCGTCCCAGCCATGATTGAGTCACCAGGGGGAATGATCGTCAACTTCAGTTCCACCTGGGGGCGCAGTACCTCCCCGGAAGTCGCCCCCTACTGTGCTACCAAATGGGCCATTGAGGGGTTGACGCGATCGCTGTCTCAAGAACTCCCGAGTCATCTGGCCGCTGTCGCCTTAAATCCCGGTGTCATCAATACCGATATGCTACAGACTTGTTTCGGTAGCAGTGCCAACAACTACACCACCCCCCAGGTTTGGGCTCGTGCAGCGGTTCCCTTCATCCTCGGCTTAACGCCCCAAGATAACGGTAAAGCCGTTACCGTTCCCGCTTAACTCCAGGATCTCATGTTTCCTCAGCATTCATTCCTCAACATTTAAAGGATTGCGGAGTTCCAAGAGGCGGGGGATGGCGATCGCCAAAATCAATAACACCAACGCACCAATACTAAAGCTGGCGACTCCTGAGACCAACTTCTCTAAGGGAACCAACCGCCCGACAAAAAACGATAAGCTAACCATCACCGAGGCCCAAACCCCTGCACCGGCTGCATTACAGATAAAAAACTTACCGTAGGGCATATCAGAAATCCCCGCCAGGGGACCGGCAAAAATCCGTAACAGAGCCACAAAACGCCCTAAAAACACCGCTTTAGCGGCGTTGTTGCCAAATTGCTCTCGCAACCGCTCAAGTTGCTCTTGGGAGATACGTAGCAGTCCCCCCACCCGTAATAGCAAGGGAAATCCGCCCCAGCGACCAATCCAATAGCCAAAGTTGTCGCCGAGAATTGCCCCTCCCATGGCACAAAGCAGGACAATCCAATAATCGAGTTCCCCCTCTCCGGCTAAGAACCCACCCACCAGGGTTAAGGTTTCTCCGGGGAGGGGAATCCCGGCATTTTCTAGGGATATACCGAAAAAAACCGCCCAGTACCCATACTGACGGGCGATTTCTTCGACCGTTTCTAACGAGATGAACTCAGACATTCAATGCCTCGATTGATTCAGAATCTTCTTATTTCTTAACACTTTTGCGTTAGAAACCGCAATGAACGCCGCAAAGTGCAACCGTCTTGAGTAGCAACCGTCTTGAGTAGCAACCGTCTTGAGTGCAACCGTCTTGAGTGCAACCGTCTTGAGTGCAACCTTCAGCAACTCTAACTGACGTGAGACGTTCCGGGTGGCGTTAAGCACTACCAAAGGAGGGTAAGGAGGCCTGTTGTTGCGACTCCTCAAAGTTGGGCAAATCCAAGTTCCCAGATTGGCGACGGCTGCGTTGGGCGAGACGATAGCTGACACTTTGCAGTTCTGAGTGAAGCTGGCGATTTTCTCGCTGTAACATCTCAACCCGTTCCTGAACCGGTTTGAGCCGTTCAGCAAACTTCTGTTTGTAGATTTCGGGGAGTTCTTGGACAACTTGCTCTAACATTCTAGCGCGATCGTTGAGTTCCTGCACCGTTTGTCGCTGTTGGACCAGTTCGCGATCGCGTTCAGCAATCTGTTGCTGATAAAATTCAACTTGTTGCTCGACTTCAGCCAGTTGAGCGTGGAGGAGTTGCAGTTGCTCATTCTGGCCCTGAGTCGTTGCGGCTGGGGTTGTTTCTTGTCCACCCCCCTTGACGAGCCGGAATAGTTCCTGAGACAGTTGCTGCACCAGTTGATCTCGCATCTTCACCTCTTCTTGTAGGTGCGCAACTTCAGCCCGAAGTTCTTGCGGGTTGAGAGATTCTGTCAGGTTTACCAAAATGACCTCCTCGGCAGGCTAACGGTTCAGTTAAGATAACTCAACGGGGTTTGAGTTTGCTTTTTTTAATTATGCACGATACTTGAGCAATCCCGCGAGAATCCTGCGTTTCTAATCTCCGATTGAAGCGCAGATGAATTGCGGCGGTAAAGTGATGAGTGGTAGTTCACCATCTGTTCTGGGCGATCGCGCCCCTTCGTGAACGTTTTGTTGCAAATTCTGGGACAATTTGGCAGATACGTTCAAGCTTCAGTGAGAGGGGAGAGACGATGGCCGGCCAGTTAATTGTATTCGAGGGGATTGAGGGAGCAGGTAAAACCACGCAACTGCAACGGGCGGCGGCGTGGCTGCGATCGCAGGTTGCGGTTCCGGTTCTGACGACTCGCGAACCGGGGGGAACCCTCTTAGGGCAAGAGTTACGTCATCTGTTGCTCAAGGTGCGGGATACCGATGAGATTGCCCCGCGATCGGAATTACTCCTCTATGCCAGCGATCGCGCCCAGCACGTCGAACAGTATCTTAAGCCTAACTTAGCTCAAGGCGCGATTATCCTGTGCGATCGCTACACCGACTCCACTCTCGCCTATCAAGGCTACGGCCGACAACTGGATCTTGAGTTAATCCGACAGCTTAACGCGATCGCCACAGGCGGCCTAACCCCCAACTTAACCTTCTGGTTAGATCTCGACCCCGAAATTGGCCTCCAACGAATCACAGAGCGAGGAGCGCCCAATCGCCTCGAACAAGAAGCCCTCGACTTTCACCAGCGCGTCCGCGCCGGATACATGGCCCTGGCACAAAACCATCCCCAACGGATTATACATCTCGATGCGATCGCCGCCGCTGACGACCTTGAACGAGAGATCCGCGCCATTTTACAAACCCGGTTATCCGAGAAGTTGTGCGAGAGTTTCCCCAAGAAATTGTCAAAGAATTGAGATCAGCCCTTATCATAATTGAGGGAGCCTCCGGCCAAAACCCGAAGCGTTCCGTCAACGATGATACAGAAACGGACTGGAGATTGTGGCAAACGCGATACATCTGGCGCTAGTAGAGAATGGGGCTGCCCGATGGACAAATGCAAAAAATGGTCAAGGGGCGATCGCATTAGACTTAACGAACGCCCATCTCATTGCTGCGGACTTCCGAGACTTCAACCTGGCTCACTGTAACCTACGAGGCGCCACCCTAACCGGCGCCAACTTCCGAGGTGCAAGACTTGACAATGCCGACTTAAGCGGCGCCAACCTCAACGGGGCCAACCTGCACCACGCCTCCCTCCGTCACACCAACCTCAACGGCGCTCAACTGCGTCGTGCTAGTCTCTGTGAAGCCAATTTACACAGCGCCCATCTCAACCAAGCAGACTTATCCGAAGCCACGTTACATGACGCCGAATTGATCGAGGCCCATCTCTACCAGGCCAATCTCTCCCATAGCGATCTCTCCGGAGTGCATTTCAACGGCGCCTATCTCGTCGAGGCCAATCTACAACAGGCCAATCTAACTCGCGCCGACTTGCGTCTAGCTCAATTACAGAACGCGAATTTTAGCGGCAGTAACCTAACCCAAGCCGTCTTACGTTACGCCCAAATCCAAGGAGCGAGGTTCGACGACGCTCAACGGCGTCACATTGATGACTGGGGTTGCCTTGGGGCGACTGACTCCCTCAACCCCTAATCCCCATCCCCCATCACGCAACAAGGGGCGTAGCCCATCGGCCACACCCCAGAGGTGATCTGTTCCCAGTTCCGGTGTTCCCTCTCTAGCAGAGAGTCTGTGCCTCACCCATATGGGAATTACTAGAACAGACTACTCGCTACGGGCGTAATCATCTTGGAAACGGATAATATCGTCTTCCCCGAGATACTCGCCGTTCTGCACCTCAATGAGAATCAGCGGAATGACACCGGGATTTTCCAGACGGTGGCTTGTTCCTTGGGGAACATAGGTGGACTGATTGCTGTACACCAGTTCTTCCTTCTCATCACAGATGACTCGCGCCGTTCCTGAAACCACAATCCAATGTTCACTACGATGGTGGTGCATCTGCAAGCTGAGACGGTGTCCAGGCTTGACTTCAATACGTTTGATTTTATAACGAGTTCCTTCTTCTAAAACCGTAAACGACCCCCAAGGGCGCAATTCTGTCGCTGCAATGCCTTGAGGAGTCTCAGCTAACGTTGGTAATGTTTTGTGATTGGTGGATTCTTTTGTAGACTCTTTAACAGATGCCATATCCGAGTGGCCTCCTTCTATCCGTGAGATGTTATGGGATGGAGGGCACATTCAACCCCCACAGGCTCTATTGTGATACACAGATTCGGGATCTGGGGGATTTTTGGCGAAGCTTTAAGCAATCTTTATAGAATTGGGGAGAATTGCAAAGTCGTCTTCATCTGGGAGAAGAAGGGAACAGGGGAGAAGAAGGGAACACCGGAACTGGGGAGAAGAAGGGAACACCGGAACTGGGAACAGGGGAGAAGAGGGCAAGAGGCAATAGGCAATAGGCAATAGGCAATAGGGGGGAGAAGGTAGAATCGACTGTTGGCCTCTTCCTGGCGGGGATAATCAGTCAGAAAAGGGAATCGTAGAGAGAATGATTGAACCGTTTTAGCGTTGGGTCAGTCTATAACCTTGGAGTCCGGGATTGACGGGAGTTCCGTAACCTGGAGATCCCAACGGTAACGGCTATTGACGGTTCGGTACAAGATACAGGTTAGGGAATGGTCAAACATCAATGGTGACAGCAGACAAGCCCAATCGCCCTCAAGATGGGGAATTAGTGCGTCGATGTTGTCAAGGAGACGAACAGAGTTTTCGGGAACTCTATCGACGCTATCAGGGAAAAGTACGAGCAACCCTCTATCAACTCTGTGGTGGGGAGGTTCTCGACGATCTCGTTCAGGAAACCTTCCTGCGGGTGTGGCGGGGCCTACCAAAACTGCGATCGCCTGACTACTTCTCCACCTGGCTCTATCGTATCGTCTGGAACGTGGCCACCGATAAACGGCGAGAGTTTGCTAAAAGCGCTGACTTACGGGCCAAACTGCAACCGGAACCACCGGTTCAGGCGTCAGATCTCATGGAACTGCACTATCGGGATTGGGTTGAACAGGCCTTGCAAGACTTGAAACTTGACTTTAGGAGTGTGATTGTCTTGCATGATCTCGAAGATCTGCCCCAAAAAGAGGTGGCGGACATCCTTGGGATTCCCGTGGGAACCGTCAAATCCCGTTTATTTCATGGGCGAAAACTTGTCCGCCAGTATCTCGAACAGCAGGGGGTGACATTTTGATACCTAACCACGATGACGATCGCCAACTCGTCATCTTTCTACAACAACACCGACCGCTTCCGCCAGCCCCGCCGCCGGAACTCGAATCCCAACTTTTGGCTGAGATTCGCACCGACAAAACCCTGAAGCTGATACAACGCCGACAGAAATGGCGTTTAGGGGGAGCGATCGCAGCGGCGTTAATTCCCTTAGTCTGGTTCAGCAGCCGCCATCTCTTCGCCCCCCAAACCAGTAACACTCAGTTGGCGCAACTCGAAACCTTCCTCGAAGAGAGTTGGTATTGTTCGAGTTATGAGTGCGAAGCCAATCCCTGGGAAAGCGAGGAATGGGAACGTTCCTGGGAACTCTCGGAACTGGCCAGCCAAAGCGAATCTACAAGCGAACCCGCAACGGATTCACGTTAACCCCTTCAGGTTAACCCCTTCATGTCATTTACAGATTCACAGATTTACATAGGAGATTGATCATCATGGCTCACCGTAATCGCGTCCAAAACCGATGCTGCACCCGTAAAGCCGCCATGTGCGGATTAGCAGGATTCCTCATGTTAGGAACCGTCGCTGCACCCTACGCTCACGCCGACGATATGAGTCCCCGTCAGACTCACATGAGTCAGCGCGGGCCGGGAGGCGGCGGCCAAATGCGTTGGATTGACGAGTTGGACTTAACAAGCGAACAAACGAACTCGATTCAAGCCATCCGCGATCGCTATCAACCGCAAATTGACGCTCTTCGCGAACAGATGCAACAACACCGCAATACCATGCACAACGCCATGGGAAGCAACGCCTCAGACGCTGAAATCCGTCAACAGCGTCAACAGATGATGGAACTGCGCAATGAGATGTCGGATTTGCGCTTTAACTCAATGATGGACATTCGCGGCGTTCTCACCGATGAACAGCGAACCCAAGTACGGGATTGGATGGAAGATCATCATGGACAACGCGGACGTGGCCGGGGAAATCGCGGCGGAAATGGTCCCGGAAACCGTCGCGGAAATGGTCCCGGAAATCCCGGTGAAGGTCGTGGCCCCGGCGGAATGCGCTAACCCGAATCAACAGTTGGCAGGGTTGCCTATACTCAAGCGTCCCCAAAATCCGGTAGGATCGCCCTAAAGACATATTCGCGCCAGGAATGCTTTGTCGTCCCTGGCGTTTTTGCGACTTCATGAAATTCCTCGAACTCGTCCTACAAAACTTTGGTCCTTATATTGGACGACAAGAACTCAATCTACGCCCCATCGACGCCGAAGGGGGTGAACTAGCCCCGATTATCCTCTTTGGGGGGATGAATGGCGGCGGTAAAACCACCCTCATGGATGCGATTCGCCTGGCCCTCTATGGACAACGGGCGCAATGTTCGACGCGGGGAAGTCTCAATTATGGGGATTTCCTCGCTCAATGTGTCAATCGTCATAGTGAACCCCACGCCAAAACCAGTATTGAACTGCTGTTTGAGCAGGTGGTGGACAATCGCCAGGTGCGCTATCGCATCATTCGCACTTGGGATCGCTACCCTAAGGAGGGGAGAGAAACTCTGGGGATTTATCAGCCTGATGGCCTGGGAAATAGTGATTGGAAGGATGAGGGCCTGTCAGAAACTTGGGATGAGTACGTCGAAACCCTGCTTCCTTTGGGAATTTCTAATCTGTTTCTGTTTGATGGGGAGCAGGTGAAGGAGTTGGCGGAACTCGAAGCCCCACCGCCGCTGGTGTCGGGGGCGATTAAGTCTCTGTTGGGGTTGGAGTTGGCCGAACGCTTGGCGGTGGATTTGGAGGTGTTGGTGAATCGCAAGCGCAAGACGCTGGCGGGGAAGAAGGAACGGGCCGAGATTGAGGCCATTGAGCGGCGTTTGGAGGAGGCTCAACAAGAGCATCAGCAGCTTCAACTCCAGGTTAAAGACTTAAAACGGGAGCGCCAGCACGCCTTGAAAGAAGAGGAACAAGCCACGGCGGTGTTTCGCGCTCAGGGGGGCAAAATTGCTGAGGAACGGGGGGCTCTGGAGGCTCAACTTGCGAGTCAGAAACAGGACGTCGAGCGTCATCGCGATCGCCTCCGGGAGTTGGCGGCGGGCTGTTTACCTCTGGTTGAGCTTCAGCCGTTGTTAATGATGGCTCATAAACAAGGGGATTGGGAGGCCCAAGAAACTCGCGCTCGTTTGGTGCAAGGGGCGATGCAGGAACGCGATCAGCGACTGTTGGATCTGTTGCAAGGGTTGGGATTGGCGAAACCGAAGTTGCAGCAGGTACAGGCGTTTCTGCGGGAGGATGGCCCCGAAACGCAGGATGAGGCGGCCCTGTGGTTGGGGTTGAGCGATCGCCAGTTGCAGGGATTGGGGGCGTTGTTGGGCGATCGCCTCGGGGATGGGATACGTCAAACTGAGGCGACGCAAGAGCACTTACAAGAGGCGTTGGAGGCGTTAACTCGCACGGAACAGCTTATTGCACAGGCGGCTCCGAAGGAGGAGAGCGATCGCCTCTTACTCGCGATGACGCAGGCCCAGGGAAAACGCCAAAAACTCGATGCACAACTGGAGTTAGGAGAACGGGAGGTTCAGCAGCGCGGGGCTGAAGTCGAACGGATTAAGAAGGAGTTGGCCAGTTATGGGGAACAGAATGTCGATCGCCAAAATGCCAATCACTTAATTGATAACGCTAAGTCGGTGCAACGGACGTTAGCTCAATTCCGGGAACGGTTGACGTTGCGGAAACTCAATAAGCTGGAACTCGAAGTAACCGAATGTTTCCGCTATCTGTTGCACAAGTCAGATTTGGTGCATCGGGTGGTAATTGAGGCGGAGGACTTTCGCTTACTGTTATATGATCGTCAGGGGCAGATGGTTCCTAAACATCGCCTTTCGGCGGGGGAGAAGCAACTGTTGGCGATCGCCTTTCTCTGGGGATTGGCGCGGGTGTCGGGGCGTCAGCTTCCAGTGGCGATTGATACTCCTTTGGGCCGGTTGGATTCGTCTCACCGCCAAAATTTGCTCGAACGCTATTTCCCGGCGGCCAGTCATCAGGTGATTTTGCTGTCGACGGATACGGAGATTCGTGAGGCTGAAGCGAACCAACTCCGAGAGTTTGGGGCGATCGCGCGGGAATACCGTCTCGACTATGACCCCAAGTTGCAGCAAACTCGCGTCAAACCGGGGTATTTTGAGTTTGGGGGGGAAGGCAAGAGCTAATGGGCAAGAGGGGAACCACGTAGGGGCGTACCCTTGTGGTCGCCCTCTTTGGGTAATAGTGAACAGGATTGGAGATGAGTGAGTATTCTTGGAATTTTTGGTTTACGTTGCCGATTTATCCCTATGGACAGCGGCGGACGTTGCGGCGGGAAGTGGTGCGCGATCGCCTCTGGACGTTTGACCAACTTCAGGGGATTTTCTATGTGGTGGTTCCTATCCGCATGACGGTTCTTAAACTCGATGCGGGAGGATTGTTAGTCTATGCACCCATCGCCCCCACTAAGGAATGTTTAGCCCTCCTCAATGAATTGGTGGCGCAACATGGCCCCGTTCGCTATATTATCCATCCCACGGTGTCGGGGTTGGAACATAAGGTGTTTGTGGGACCGTTTGCCCGGGCCTGTCCCCAGGCGCAGGTGTATATCGCCCCGCAACAGTGGAGTTTTCCTCTCAATTTACCGTTGAGTTGGTTGGGCCTTCCTGGCGATCGCACTCGGGTGATTCCCGATGAACCCAGTCAACTCCCATTTGCGGATCAATGCGCCCTAGAAGTCCTTGGCCCCATTAATCTGGGAACGGGTTGGTTTGGAGAAGTGGCGCTCTATGACCGCCCCAGTCGTAGTTTACTCCTGACCGATAGCTTGATTGCGATTCCTGAAGATCCACCGGCCATTGTCCAATTGGACAGTTATCCTCTTTTATTTCACGCCAAAGATAGTCCTTTTGATGTGGTCGAAGATACCCCGGAAAATCGCCGCAAGGGGTGGCAACGCATCTGTTTATTTGCGGCCTATTTCCGCCCCAGCGTCTTGGAAACGCCGCCCTGGGGTCAGGTGATTCGGGATGCGTTTAAGGTCGGCGATCGCTCTCGTCAAAACTATTTTGGTTTATATCCCTTTCAATGGCAAAACGACTGGCAACGCTCCTTTGATGCGCTCCGGGGCAAGGGTCGTCCGTTGGTGGCTCCGGTGTTGCAACAACTGATTCTTAATCGTGCGCCCCAGGAGACTTTAGATTGGGTCGAACGCGTGTCTCAATGGCACTGCGATCGCCTCATTTCCGCCCATTTTCAATCGCCAATTTCTAGCACAAAAGAACAGTTTTGTCAAGCTTTTTCTTTTCTAAAAAACCAAGACCTGTTTACGCCATCTCCCTTACCCAGTCTTGATTTACAACTGTTGGCGGATATTGATAAAACTCTTTGCGATCGCGGCATTGTTCCCCCTTCACAACTTAGCCGTTAAGTGTCTTAAACGTCAAAAAAAAACTATGACCACCTTAAATTTACCACCGATGGGCTGTGGAACCTGGGCTTGGGGAAATCGCCTGCTTTGGAATTACGATGACAGCATGGATGGCGGACTACAACAGGTGTTTAATCTCTGTGTCGATAACGGTGTAACTTTGTTTGACACGGGAGACTCCTATGGAACGGGTAAACTTAGTGGACGCAGTGAATCTTTATTAGGACAATTCGCCCAACGTTACTGTGATACCACCGTTAATGTGCAACGGACAGAACTTTGTCTAGCGACTAAGTTAGCCCCTTATCCTTGGCGACTCACTCGTCGTTCAATGATTGCGGCGGCGGAGGCTTCAGCAGAACGTTTAGGGGGGATTGATTTAGCCCAAATGCACTGGTCTACTGCCAATTATTTACCCTGGCAAGAATGGCCCTTACTTGACGGGTTAATGGATTTATATGAAGCGGGACAAGTGCGGGGAGTTGGAGTCTCCAATTATGGACCCAAACGCTTGCGGCGAGTGCATCGTCGCTTTGCAGATCGAGGGATTTCGATTGTTTCGTTGCAGGTGCAATATTCGTTGCTATCGACCTATCCGGTGACGGAGTTAGGGTTAAAAGAGGTCTGTGATGAGTTGGGGATTCAATTGATTGCCTATAGTCCTTTGGCGTTGGGATTGTTGACGGGGAAATATTCCTCTGAAAAAACACCAAAAGGGTTGCGGGGGCTGGTCTGTCGGCAGATTTTACCGGGGGCGCGATCGCTGTTGGATTGTTTAGGGGCGATCGCCGAATCCCGTCAGAAAACTTCGGCCCAAGTTGCCTTAAATTGGTGTATAGCAAAAGGGACAATTCCCATTCCCGGGGCGAAAACCGTCGAACAGGCTCAGCAAAACTTGGGGGCGTTAGGTTGGACGTTAGACCGGGGTGAAATTGAGGAATTAGATCGAGAAGCGGCGAAGGTGAAAAAGCCCATAGTACAGAACATTTTTCAAACCCGATAATACCGTTGAACCCGTGAAAACCTAGAACCTTCTGTATCATCCCGAAGTCAAGTGACTTAGCGTTGAGCCGTTAGTCGGTCAATTCTCCTCCCAATCCCCAATCCGCAACTGAAACCCCGGTAACACCTCTTCCCCCAACAGATTCGCCGGAAAATCTAGTATCTCCACCGCCTCCTGAGGACGATAAATCTCCACCTGTTGCTGTTGCGGATTAATCAGCCATCCCAACCGCACCCCCACTTCCCGATACTCCTGCATCTTCGCTCGCAACATCTCCAAAGAATCCGTCGCCGATCGCAATTCAATCACAAAATCTGGGACAATCGGAGGGAATTTGCGGCGGTCTTCTGGAGTTAACTCTAAATAGCGTTCCCGTTGCACCCAAGCCACATCAGGAGAGCGACTGGCCCCATTGGGAAGGCGAAAAATGGTCGAGGAACTAAACACATACCCCAGTCCCGTTTGACGGTTCCAGACTCCTAAATCAACCGTTAACTCAGCTTCTCGGTTGCCACTATCTCCACCAACTGGGGGCATAATAACTAAGTCTCCTTGAGGCGATCGCTCAAACCGCAGTTCATCATGATTGCAACAAAGTTGATAAAACTGCTCATCGGTGAACTCAACCCGATCCAACTTCAACGTTAACGGTTTCATTCGTTCCCTCCATCCCCTAAAAACAACTCCATCGGACGGGGATTCACCACCTCCGTCTCCTCGACAACCTCCACCGACTCCACCGTTTCCACGGCGTAGGCCTCCATCCCCACGCAAGAACAGACCAAATTGCGATCGCCAAACGCCGCATCAATCCGGCCGACTGGAACCCAATACTTCGACTCGCGACACCAAAGGGCCGGATAGGCCGCCTGTTCCCGAGAATAGGGACGTTCCCACTCCTCAGATAGCAACGACTCCGCCGTATGGGGGGCATTTTTCAGGAGATTATTCGCCTCATCCACTTCACCCCACTCAATCGCCTCAATCTCACCGCGAATCGCAATCATCGCCTCACAGAAGCGGTCTATCTCCGCCAACGACTCACTCTCCGTCGGTTCTACCATCATCGTCCCCGCCACCGGCCAAGACATCGTCGGTGCGTGGAACCCATAATCCATCAACCGCTTGGCCACGTCTTCCACCGTCACCCCCGCCGACTTGCGCAACGGTCGTAAATCTAAAATACATTCATGGGCCACCCGTCCTGATTTGCCCTTATATAACACCGGATAGACCCCATCGAGTCGTTGGGCCAGATAGTTTGCATGGAGAATCGCCAAAATCGTCGCCTGGGTGAGTCCTTCGGCTCCCATCATGGCAATATACATCCAGGAAATGGGCAAAATACTGGCACTTCCCCAAGGAGCCGCCGAAATTGCGCCAATTCCCTGAGGCTGAGGCTGAGACTGGGGAGACACGAGAGGATGACCCGGTAAAAAGGGCAACAGATGAGCGGCTACTCCAATCGGTCCCATTCCCGGACCGCCACCCCCATGGGGAATACAGAAGGTTTTATGGAGATTCAAGTGGCAGACATCGGCGCCAAAATCCCCCGGACGACATAACCCCACTTGAGCGTTGAGATTGGCCCCATCGAGATACACCTGGCCGCCATGCTGATGCACAATCTCGCAGACTTCGATAATACTCTCCTCAAACACCCCGTGCGTCGAGGGATAGGTGACCATAATCGCGGCCAACTCAGCGGCGTGTTTCTCGGCTTTGCGCCGTAAATCCTCGATATCAATGTTTCCTGAGCCATCACAGGCGATCGCCACCACCTTCATCCCACACATGACCGCACTAGCGGGATTGGTCCCATGGGCCGACTCAGGAATCAGACAAACCCGCCGTTGTTCCTCACCCCGGTGGCGATGATAGGCGCGAATCACTTGTAATCCTGCATATTCACCCTGAGACCCCGCATTCGGTTGTAGCGAAATCCCGGCAAAGCCCGTAATCTCCGCTAACCACGCCTCTAACTGCCCAAACAGCAACTGATAGCCCTGAGTCTGGGATTTCGGCGCGAAGGGGTGGATTTTTGCAAATTCGGGCCAACTCACCGGCAGCATTTCCGCCGTAGCGTTGAGCTTCATGGTACAAGACCCCAGGGGAATCATGGAGGTCGTCAGGGATAAATCCTTGCGTTCGAGGCGATGGACATAGCGCAAAAACTCCGTCTCTGAGTGGTATTGATTAAAGACCGGTTGCGTCAGATACTCACTCTTGCGGGCCTGAGGCGATCGCCCAATCCCATACTTGGACTCGGCCACCCGCTCTCGCATCTGCTCTAACGTAAACGGTAACTCCAGAGAATCGGCAAAAATCTGCCATAAATCCAATAAATCTGCATCTCGGGTCGTTTCATCCAGACTAATCCCCACCTCTGTTTCACTGACTTGGCGGAGATTAATAAACTGGGCCGCCGCTCGCTTGATGATCCGTTGGGCCGACCCCACCTGAACCGTCAGCGTATCAAACAGAACCGACTCATGCACCCGAAACTTAAGCTGTTTGAGGCCTTCAGCTAACATTACCGTCCGCTGGTGAATCCCCTGGGCCATGCGACGCAGCCCCGCCGGGCCATGATACACCGCATACATCGAGGCCATCACCGCCAGCAACACCTGAGCCGTGCAGATGTTACTGGTGGCTTTATCGCGACGAATATGTTGTTCTCGGGTTTGCAACGCCAGCCGCAGGGCCGGTTTACCACTGTTATCTTTGGAAACACCCACCAAACGCCCCGGTAACTTGCGCTGATAGGTCTCCTTCGTCGCAAAATAGGCCGCATGAGGACCGCCATAGCCTAGGGGAACCCCAAACCGTTGACTACTTCCCACGGCGATATCGGCCCCGAACTCTCCCGGCGGTGTTAATAGGGTCAAACTGAGTAAATCCGCCGCCACTGTAACCAGGGCCTTCTGTTGGTGGGCGGTTTCAATAAATTCTCCATAATCACAGACGACGCCTTTGCTGGTGGGATATTGCAATAACGCCCCAAAAATCGGAGTTTGGAAGTCAAAGGTTTGCCAATCCCCGACAATCACCTCAATTCCTAGGGGTTCGGCGCGAGTTTGGATCACCTCAATGGTTTGAGGATGACAGTCAGCGGCGACAAAGTAGCGATTACACTTGGCCTTCGACGCGCCCCAACTCAAACTCATCGCTTCAGCGGCGGCGGTTCCTTCATCGAGGAGGGAGGCGTTAGCGATGTCTAACCCCGTCAAGTCAATCACCAGAGTTTGGAAGTTGAGGAGGGCTTCCAAGCGTCCTTGGGCGATTTCCGCTTGATAGGGGGTGTAGGCGGTGTACCAGCCGGGATTTTCTAGGATATTGCGTTGGATGACGGGGGGGGTGATGCAGTCAGAGTAGCCCAAGCCGAGGAAGGAGCGGTAGAGTTGGTTTTGTTGGGCGATCGCCCGCAATTTCCCTAACGCCTCGGCTTCAGTCAGAGGTTTGGGTAGCTTGAGGGGCTGTTTGAGGCGAATTGGCTCAGGAATAATCTCGGCCATCAGTTGCGTCAAGGTCTCATAGCCCAACTGTGACAGCATTCTGGCAATATCTTCAGCCGTTGAACCATTGTGCCGCCCCGCAAAGTCTAACCTCATCTGAGGGGAACTCGACGACACCGTTGTTGGCGATTCACCAGAATTGGGCTGTTGGGGGTTGGGGGTGGTATTCAAATCCAGCATGAGACTCTCGTCGAAAAGTGAGCAATGTCGGGGAACGAAAACAAGGGCGCAACCGTAGATGACAGTCTAATCAATTGTTGCCCAGGGGTGAGGAGACTTCGTCATGACTGCTCCATTTTTCTCGTCACCCATCTATAATAAATTACATAATTCTTAATAAAATTTCTGTATTCCGTAACGCTTCGGCAACCCGGACTTCCATAAGGCCCAGGACATCTTACAAATCATAGGTTAGCCCCTCAGGGGATGGCCCGGCCCAATCTTGCGTAATCTGTTGTCCCTATTCCCTGTGAAACCCTTGAGTTACAACATCGACCAAAACCAACGAGTTGAGGAAAACTCCACCGTTTCCCCTGAAATTGA
>P_2C_Liq_1_UnCtyDRAFT_1000194_pt1 | contig 25607 bp, 23 predicted proteins | sample Pon2CUnioCityCA_2_FD_10234 | JGI IMG/M metagenome (IMG submission 10234) | reverse complement strand
GTTGTGGTCTAGGCTGGTTGTCAAACAACATAACTTCTGGTAAGTGCTGTAAGCAGCTATGGCTCTTCTGGGTTCGCGGCATACATGGTGACATCTCGCAAACGCCTAAAACCACTGCCAGATAGGTCATAAACTGTGCTTATAACCCCATACCCAGAAGAGCGATCGCCAGAAACCGGGAATCTTATAAACCTTCACAAATTTGAAAGGACTAACTGGCCAGATTCCCGGTTCCTCGAACCACCCAACTCATCTACCAGAGGCGATAGCACTCTCCTCGTTCCATAGGATCAAACACCAGTGACTGGGTTGATTCTGGGTGGCTGGGTTTAACCAACGGTTGCGAACTCAAGATGTTTTGCCAGGCTTGCAGTTGCGATCGCACCTTAAACCCGAAATAATGATCAAACAACGCCAAGGTCAACATCGCCGCATCTTCGAGTTTCCCAGAGTCAGGAATCTCGCCACGATAGGGCTGATGATCAACAAATTGACCGACTAAGAACAGACAGTCTTCGCGATAGCGGCGAGTATCAAGAATATGCAGATGCCAAATGCGATCAATAATAGCCGGTGGAACCAACGGCATTTGGGGATACCGGGCCAGGAGTACCCAAAACTGTTTATAGAGTTCGAGCACCTCCATCGCTTGAGATGGCGATAACCCCAGGAACCCTGCTACATCAGTTTGTAATGTTTGAGGATTCCACCGTGCCAAACGATTCTCAATGTCAGAATTACACTCAGAACGATTCTGGGAAACAATCGGCGTAACAGATGCGGTAGATAACACTTGCATAGCTTCAATCCTTTTCATTTCAAAGGTCACTTGCATTGTGTCATCGTGAATTCCCGAAGATGGATCGTTCTAAAATGAGCCAAAATCGATCGCATGAGAGGTTAAACAGACAGGATGCGACAAACACTCCGTTGTTCTAAAACTGGACTCCAAGACGTCGATCGCCAACGACGAAAGCGACGCTGGAAAAAACAAGCGACGATCTGGGCTGAGACTGCATTCGTTTCCTTACCAACCCTAAAGCGATTTTGGAGCCGCACCCCCATCCGCGCTGAATCATTTATCGCCATCGTCGAAGCCGTAGGAATTCCCAACTGGCGAACGATCGCTGAAGCCGATCGCGATTTTCAGCAAGCCCCGGAACTCGGAGATTTCTTTGGGCGCGAAGAAGATCGTCCAACAGCTCCAAAATCTTATCAGTGATGGAACGCGCGCGATCGCACTGTTGGGCATGGGGGGATTGGGTAAAACCGCCCTCGCCCTAAAAGTCGCCCAAGATGATGTAGCCGATCAATTCGATTTTGCCATCTGGCGGAGTTTGCGAGAAGCCCCTCCACTGTTAGATCTACTATCCGCCGTGATTCGACGTTTGGATGAAATGAGTGGCGAAAAAAGCGATGAGGCTTGTTTTCACAACGAAAGCCTCGCGCTCAATCTCCTATTCGATCGCTACCTAAACCCAGCTCGCTGCTTGCTAGTTCTCGACAATGCTGAATCGCTCCTGCAACCAAAGCGGTTAACCGGAGAATTTCGTCCCGGTTACGAAGCCTACGCTGAATTCCTCGAACGCATTGCCCGTCACTCCCATCGCAGTTGTATTCTCCTCACCAGTCGCGAACTCCCCGCAGTCTTCGAGCGACTCAGTCACGACTTCCCCATCATCAGTGTCCCCCTAAGTGGCTTACAACGTGATGCTCGACAAATTCTCCGCGAACGTCAGGCGATAGGAACAGATGCCGAGTGTGATCGCCTAATTCACTACTATCGCGGCAACCCCAAAGCCCTACAAATTGCCTCAAGTTATATCAGACTCGTCTTTGACGGCTCCATTGCCGACTTCTTTGAAATTACACCCACCACTGGAACCCTCCCCGACTTCCAACAACTCCTCGACGAACATTTCCAGCGTTTGTCTGACACCGAACGACAAATTCTCGATTGGTTAGCCATCGAGCGAGAACCGGTTACCCTCGAACAACTTCAAGCCGATCTCACCTTGCCCCATCGCGTCAATCCCTTGCACGCCTTGGCTCAACTCCGCTCGAAATCTCTCATCGAGCGCGTACAGAGCGATCGCACCTATACCTTACAAAACGCGATCGCAGAATATACCCTAGAAAAACTCATCGAACGCTTTGTCAAAATTCTGCGTTGCGATCCCGATCACTTAGAAACCCTCAGCGAGTCAGAACAACTCCTTTCCACCCACGCCCTACTCAAAGCCCAAGCCCCCCGCTACGTCCGTTTGGCTCAAGAACGGGCGATCGCTCAGCCGCTCCTCGATACCCTCATTGAAGCGTTCGGCGATCGCGCCGCCGTCATCCGTCATCTCCATCGCTGGATCGAGCAGCTGCGTCACGTCAGCCTACCCCCTTATAGCTACGCTGCTGGGAACCTCATTAATCTGCTACGTTTGCTCAATTTTTCCCTAGCTTATCGCGACTTATCTCATCTGCCTATTCGCCAAGTTTACTGGCGAGAATCAACTCTAAGTGACCTCAACCTACGCCATTCTCATCTTCAAAATTGTGTATTTCCGCAGACAATTGACAGTATTTTATGCTTAGCTCTAAGTCCCGATGGTCATCTCCTAGCTATCGGCGACAGCAGCGGCACTCTGCGCCTGTGGGAACTCGATACTGGAACGTTAGTTGCTGTAGAAACGGCAGCTCATAGTAGTTGGATTCGCTGTTTGGCATTTAGTCCCGACGGACAGTATCTAGCCAGTGGAAGCAGTGATGCCTCCATTCGAGTGTGGCAAATTGGATCCACACGGACTTTAGACTATTGCCAAAGTCTAGAAGGACATCGCCAACAAGTCTGGTCGATCGCTTGGTTACCGCAGACGCCATACTTAGTCAGTGCGAGCGATGATGGAACCTTGCGGACGTGGAATTATAGGAATGCCTGCTGCCAAAAGGTTTTAAGCGGACATGCAGGCTTAGTTCGCTTTGTTGGGGCTGAACCNGATGGTTGTCATATTGTCTCAGCGGCCATGCCCTCTCAGGAAGTTTGGCGTTGGAATGTCGAAACAGGAAAAACCGTTCAACGTTGGCAACAAACCGATCATAAAGCTCGCGCGATCGCCCTGAGTCCGAACGGTTACTTGTTAGCGACGGGAAGCGACGACGGCGACTGTGCTGTTCGAATTTACGACTTAAGACAGGGTATGGATAAACCNATTCAGATGTTGTGCGGCCATACCAATCGAGTGTGGTCAGTGGCGTTTAGTCCCGATAACAGTGTACTGGCCAGTGGTAGCAGCGATCGCACCGCCATTGTCTGGAATATAGAAACTGGCCATCGCTTGCGGACGCTCATCGAAGAAGTAGGGCGCGTACGCGTCTTAGCTTTTGGAGGTCAGAGTCCACAACTCGCGGCTGGAAGCGACGATCGCGGTGTGGTGTTGTGGAACTATGCCACGGCGGAAACCATGCGAGCGTTACAAGGATGTACTTATCGTATCTGGACACTCGCAATCCAAGCGGACGGACAGCAGTTTTGGAGTGGAGGGGATGATGGAACGATCCGGACTTGGAATCGCCACGACAACCGTCCAGTACAAACTTTTATCGGTCATCAAGCTCGCATACGTCATTTATCCTTGAGTCCTGACGCTCGATTGCTAGTCAGTTGTAGCAACGATTGCACAGTTCGCTTGTGGGATATCCGAGATGAATGTTGTGTGCGAGTGTTACGAGGTCATCGCGATTGGGTTTGGCTGACGCAGTTTCTCAATAACGGCCAGCTTTTAACGGGTAGTGACGATCGCACCCTAAAAATCTGGGACGTGGAAACCGGACGCTGTTTACAGACTCTATCTCTGGGGAAAAGTTGGGTTTGGTCGATGTTGTGGTGCGATCGCACGCAACGACTCATCGCCGCAACAGAACAACAGGGGATTCAAGTATTTACCTTACCTTCAGGAACAGGAGAAGAGCCACTCCCCAAACCCCTGTTGCAGTTAGATGCCGGAAACGTGCGCGCGATCGCCCGAACTCCAGACGGCCAACAATTGGTCAGCGGTGACGATGAAGGAGAGTTAAAGCTGTGGGATCTCACATCAGGGCGCTGTTTACAGACTTGGCAACGTCCTCAAAAATCTCGAATTCGGGCTTTAACCATTGACACGAGCGGTCAATGGTTGGCTTGTGGCGGCGACGATGCCGAAGTCGAACTCTGGAACTTGTCTCAAGGAACCTGCGATCGCATCTTGTCAGGACATACCAAACCCATTTGGACAATGACGTTTTCCCCCTGTGGAACCGAGTTAATGTCCGCAGGGGAAGATGAAACCATTCGCATTTGGACGCTGGGCGAGACACCAAGCTGTCAAACTCTCGCCGCCCCGCGTTTGTGTCAAAATCTGGATCTAACAGATGCCACTGGGTTGACAGTCGCCCAACGGCGGAATCTCGCCCAACTTGGCGCGATCGCCCCAGAATTACAAGAAATGGCCTCTTAACAACCTCAGCGTTTAGCTAACAAAGCTTGCAGATGATCGCGCAGTTCCCCACGCACCCGAACATCCGTCTTAAGACCGTTGACTAGCGACGGGGGAAGCCGAGACAGCGATCGCCGCACTTTGACTTTGAGCCTCAGCAATCCGTTTCGGACGCAGATAGAGATTCTCCACCAGAGCCGAGGCCCCAGCAAACCAAGGGGGAACAATCAAGGCCCCAATAATCCCCAAAACTTGCGCCCCACCGAGGACACAGAGAAGTTGAAAGAGGGGATGAACTCCAACAGAGTTCCCCACCAGCAAAGGATCGAGAACATAGGTTTCTAAGTTTTGGATAATCACAAACAGCAGTAACACCCATAACACGATCCATCCTCCTTGAGCGATCGCCACAATTAAGGCCGGAATCGCCCCCAAAATCGGGCCAACAAAGGGAATTAAGTTCGTGACTCCGGCGATCGCTCCCAACCCCAACGCAAAATCTCTCAAGCCCAAAATCGTCAACACCGTTGAGGTGGCAATGGCCAAAATAATCGAGACCAACACCCGGCCACGAATATAGCCCCCCATCCGTTGCCCGACTACCTTCGATTGGTCTGCCAGTCGGTCTTCCCAAGGTTGAGGGAATAGTTGCACAATACTGTGAATCAACTTGCGGCTATCGGCCACCATATAGCCAGAAATGAACAGAGAGAGAATCAAACTAAAGGCCGCCCCGAGAATTCCTCGCGTGATGCTGTAGGAGCGTAACACCAGTTGCTGAGATGAGCCAATCAGCCAGCCGGTAATCGATTGGGTGTCAAACAGTTCCAGCACCAATTCCGGGCGCGCATCTGTCAAACGCATCACCGTCATTTCCAGGGCCGACAGAACATCCTCTGAGAGTTTCGGTAATTGTCGAACTAACCGCTCAATCTGCTCAAACACCGACGGGCCAATAATCAGAACCACCCCCGTCAAGACAGAAATCAAGCTGACATAGGTAAAAATCGTTGCTAACCAGCGTGGTAGCCGTAGCATACGCTCACTCATATCCACCACTGGGGCAATGGAGGCGGCTAACACCACTGAAATCATCAGAATTAACACCAAGCTTTGTAGTTGCCAGAGAATAAACAAGCCAACTACAACCGTGGTGATGACAATGATGTTCGGAAACGATAGCGAAATCAACCGCTTTGTCATAAGGGAATAGGGAATAGGGAATAGGGAATAGGGAATAGTGAATAGTGAATGGGGGATCAGATGGGGGAATTTTTTAGGAGTTGGACTGCGCCCTGATTGTGATTGTACTCGGCAATGGAGAGCGCTGTATGGCCACCATTGTTTTTGAGGCTTGGATCGGCCCCAGCGGCCAGCAGAGAGCGCATCGCTGTCAGATGGCCAAAATGGGCCGCCCACATTAGGGGAGTTGAGCCGGTTTTATCGCGGGGATCACAGTTCGAGGCTCCCTGTAAGAGTAACTCTAGGAGGTCGTTATTATTGTAACGGGCTGCCAGATGTAGGGGGGTTTGCCCCTGACGATCGCGAGTGAGGCGATCGCCTCCCCTATCGAGAAGCAGACGCACCATCTCTAGGTTTTGTTGTGCCATGGCCACCAAAAGGGGCGAGTCATCCGGGGGACCTGCGTTCACATCCGCTCCCGCTGCTAGGAGTCGTTGTGCTAGAGCCGGTTGCTGTTGCAAGACGGCTACAAACAGAGGAGTATCCCCGAGGCGGTTGACGCGATTGGCGATCGCCCCCCGTTGCAATAGCAGATCCACCATTTCGAGTTGTCCCTCCACCACCGCCCAATTGAGAGCCGTTTCCCCTTCAGCATCCTCCGCCTCACAATTGGCACCGGCATCTAAGAGGAGTTGGGCGATCGCACAATCATTAGTAGCCGCCGCCACCATCAACGGCGTACTCCCATCGGGGTTACTGGCGTTAGGATTGGCTCCAGCGTGCAGCAACCGTTGCACAATTGAGTGGTGGCCAGCTTCTGTCGCCAGAGTCAAGGCCGTCACCCCATCCTCCCCTGACGCATCCACAGTCGCGCCCGCCTCAAGCAGCAATTGAACAATCGCCTCATACCCTCGTTCAGCCGCTTGAGCGATCAGAGGTGTACCCTTGGGGCTGAGCGTATTCGCATCGGCCCCAACTTGGAGCAAAGTTTCAACAAGAGGCGGATAATTCTGCTGTACCGCTAAATGGAGAGGAGTATCCCCTTGCTGATCCCGACAGTTGACGTCCGCTCCTGCATCAAGAAGGACTTGGGTAATGGTAGTATCCCCTTTGAGAACCGCAGCCATGAGAGCGGTGCTGCCATCTTCATTACAAAGATTCACATCAGCCTTCGCTTCAAGTAGAGCCATCACCGCGTCTCGTTGGTGATTGGCTGCGGCCAGCATCAAGGCTGAGACGCCAAAGGTTGGCCGTTGTTGATTGACATCAGCCCCCGCATCAATGAGGACTTGTATGAGCCTCACCGCGCCCTGAGCGGCGGCGAACATCAGGGGGGTGGTTCCGTGGCGATCGCCAACATTGGGATCAGCGTTTTGACTCAGACAGCGCTCGACATTGTCGAGATCGCCATGTTTTGCGGCCTCAAGGAGGTGATGAGTGGGGGAAGAGTGGGTCAAGGTTCCTAAGCTCCGGTTGCAAACTCTCAGGACAGGGAACAAGGTCTAAAAACAGGCCTGAATTGGGCTAGGACTACTGTACCGTTTCGCTATCCTTTAAATGTGGCAAACTGAAAATTATCAGCTTTTGAGGATAATATGTCGTCTTTCTGACATCTCTAAGCCACCCACACTAGCCCCCAGACTGGGGTTCTCTACGTTGCTATTACTGAGGAGGCCTCGATGACGACTCCCATTTTTCGCGATCGCACCGAAGCTGGACAGAAACTGGCCAAACAGTTAACGGCCTATCGTCAACGCCAAGATGTCATCATCTTAGGACTTCCTCGGGGGGGTGTTCCGGTGGCGGCGGTCATCGCCGAGGCCCTCGATGCCCCCCTAGATGTTTGTTTAGTGCGTAAACTGGGGGTTCCGGGTAATCCTGAGTTAGCTATGGGGGCCATTGCTTCAGGGGATGAAATCAGCCAAAACAGTTTTGTCTTAGAACGCTGTCAGATTTCTCCCGAGGCCTTCGCCGAGGTGGTGGCCCAAGAACGGCGGGAGTTACAGCGTCGAGAACAGCGGTATCGGGGCGATCGTCCAGCGCCGGGGATTGGCGATCGCACGGTCATTTTAGTTGATGACGGCGTGGCCACGGGTGCGACGATGTTGGCGGCGATCGCCAGTATACGCGCTCAAGCGCCCCGAGCCTTAATCGTGGCCGTTCCTTTAGCGGCTCCCTCGATTGGCGAGCATCTTCGTCGTCACGTCGATGAGGTCATCTGTGTGGCAACTCCCCATCCCTTTCGCTATCTTGGACTTTGGTATGAGGACTTTACCCCCACTTCAGATGAAGATGTCTGTCAGTTATTGTCAGCCTCCCCGTCATCGGAGTCATCAGCCTCCTGAGACTTAGCCTGAGATCCCCACTCCCACCGTTGAATCACCCCCAACCGGGCTAAAAATACCTCCCACAGCGGTGACGGATGACCCCGGTGGATCACTTGTCGCTGGTGATGGTAGCGAGCCTGACGTTGGGCTAACTCTTTGAGGTGGTGGGGAGGTTCTTGCGTGCCAAAGCGACGAAAGGCATCTGTGGGAAACTGAGGTGGGGGATTCTCCGGGAGACGGCGATCGCCCCAAGCGGAGGTGACTGTTCCGGCAGCAATGCCCCCCGTACTAGCGAGGAAGATACTAATTAACGGATTATATCCCAAGAGTAAAAAGACGACTAGAAACACAGATCCCCATTGCACCCCCATTGAGAAATCTCGTTGAGAAATATTCATGATATCGCTTTGTGGGTGTTTTTTTTTGCTATCTTGTTAACTGTTTAATTCATTCAAAAAAAGTCCATTACCGTATATCCCGAAGACCCAAAAAAATAGCCTTTTAATCGAGTCTAAAAGAGATTCCCTAAAAGAGATTTAAATCACATGGCAACATTTCTGCGTGACCTCAGTTACCGTCATCAATGGCTTTATGACAGTATTTCTCGAACCGCCGCCCTGAGCGTTGGTGGAGAAGATCGCTTCCGGACTTTAGCCCTAAACAAGTTGGACATCCAGCCCGACAGTAGAATTTTAGATCTCTGTTGTGGCAGTGGACAAACAACCCGCTACTTAGTCGAACGTTCAAACCAAGTCATGGGTTTAGATGCCTCACCACGCTCGATAGAACGCGCTAAACAGAACGTTCCCCAGGCTGAGTATATCGAAGCCTTTGCCCAAGAGATCCCCTTCGAGGATAATCACTTTGATCTCGTGCATACCAGTGCCGCCTTACATGAAATGACCCCGGAAACCCTCAATCGAATTGTCTGGCAGGTTTTCCGAGTTCTTAAACCTGGAGGGGTTTTTGCGATCGCCGACTTTCATCGGCCAACCAACCCGCTCTTTTGGCTAGGCCTCGCACCCTTTTTCTGGGTCTTTGAAACGGAAACTGCGTGGACATTCCTGGAGACGGATCTTCCGGGATTACTTTCGGCTGTGGGCTTTCAGCGTTGCGATCGCCAACTCCATGCCGGAGGGAGTTTACAAATTATTCATGGCTACAAATAACCTCAAACTCCCAGATACTCAACCTCCATTTTTCCAGGCTGTTTAGACTTGCAACGCGACTAACAACCTCTTAACCAACAACCTCTTAATTGCGGGTGCGAGGATAAGCCTCACTGACAAAGCCCAACTCAAACAATTGGCGATAAGCATTCTGTCCCAAATCGCGAGTTGGGTTTTGAGATTCAACAATTTGCACCAGTAACGGAATCGCCAACTCAGGATTATCCTGAGAGCGATGGAGGAGCGCCAACTGATAGGTGGCTTCATCCCGTCGTTGAGCGGCGCTGAGAGCCAAATTGCGTTGTTCCTCAAAAATGGGTCCATCCAATCCCGAGAACGCCGAGGCCAGATCTTGATAGAGATTCGAGACCTGATTTCCCAACTCTCGGGCCTCTTGCAACGTCGCCGCTGCACCCTCATAGTCTTCATTCGACACCGCCGCACTCGCATCATCCATTAACTGATCGATGCCGGCAAAGGTCAACAGAGAATCCTCAGCCAGAACCGCCGGGGCTTCACCCTGGGCTTCTTGCTCATCGAGAACCTCTGTGGCGGTTTCGAGATCTTCGCGAGCCTCGCTCAGTTCATTGCTTGTATTAGCCTCCTCATCCTCAACCGGTTCCATCGCTTCAGCTTCGGACGACGGTTGTTCGAGGGCAAAATCCGAGCTAACAAAGCCCAACTCATAGAGTTGACGATAGGACTGATTCCCCAGGGGACGAGTGGGATTTTGCGATCGCACCACCTGAACCAACAGAGGAACCGCCAGTTCCGGGTTGTTCTGAGCGCGATGAAGTCGAGCCAGTTGATAGGTGGCTGTATCCCGCAGTTGTGCGGCTTCGAGGGCTTGATTGCGTTGTCGTTGGAAAATGCGGTTGTCAATCCCTGAAAAATTCGTCGAAAGCTGCTGATAAAAGTTCGAGAGTTGATTACTAATCTCTCGGGCCTCTTGTAGCTTGCGAATCGCCAGGCTGTAGTCTTGAGCCGAGACAGCGGCGGTGGCCTCATCAATCAGGGATTCAATGCCCGGTAGACTGAGAATACTATCTTCCATGGGAACCCGAATCGCCGTTTGTGAGTTCGTCTCAGTTTGGGCCATGGCTCGGGTTGGGGTCACTGTTGAGGCGGCGATCGCCAACAGTGTTACAGCAGAGGAGAGATACCAAAAACGGGGCTTAGAGTGAAGGAACATGGACAGAGTTACCAGTTAGAATAAGGAGTCCGAACGAGAGACAGTTGGGATAAAAATTGACAATTCAAATAAGACAAGTTAAGGGTATCAAACTTTTGCAAGGCAAGAGTTGTCGTTCTTGAGTTTGTCTTACTTCTTGTGGCGAATACAAGAAAACGAAAGACGGCCGTAGCCGAATGCCAATGACGGCAGAACGATTAAGAGTGCAGAGGTATCTTAACATCTCACCTTATCGGGAGATCAATCCGGAGATCCTTTGCTCGTTGGCAGAGATTCTCCGCTAAGATAGCGGTGGATTTTGGCGAACCTAACATGAGCCGGAGGTGTCGAACGTGGCCGATGACTTAACACTACAACGGGGAGGCGAAACCCTTGCCATCAAGAAGACTGAACGTCGTTTTACGGCTCGTCCACAAGCGCCCGAAGTGATTTCAACCTTAGCGCAACAGGTGGCGGCCGAGTGTTTGACTCAAATCCCCGTGGGGTCACAAACCGAGGCTGTGCTACTAGAGTTCGAGGTCGCCGATGCAGCTGAGTTAACCGCAGCCATGGATCGGACTCGCGATCGCCGCGATGTCGCCTTTGTCAGCCATGTCTATTCCCTTGTTGATAATCCAGGCACCCTAGTCTATCTAGCCGACGATCTCACCATCGGGTTTGCCGAGTCCGTCAGCCCCGAGGCGCGACAAGCCCTAACGGCCTCCTTGGGCTTAGGCGATGAAACCCCCCTCGTGGGCCTAGACAATGCCTTCATCTACCGAGTCACCCGAGAGGCGATCGAAAATCCCATCAAAATTGCCAATCGACTCATCGAGCGTGAGGACATTCTGGCTGCCGAACCGAACATTGTCACCCATAGCGCCCCGAGTTATCGACCGAGCGATCGCTACTATCCCCAACAGTGGTATCTCAACCATCAGGGAGGTCCAGACCTAGCCCCCAACTCCCATATTGCCGCCGAACAGGCTTGGGACATCAGCCGAGGCGATCGCAGTATCGTCGTGGCCATTGCCGATGATGCCATTGACTTAAACCACCCCGACTTTCAAGGTATCGGTAAAATCGTCGCCCCCCGAGACTTCCGCAACCAGGACGGCCTACCCCTTCCCGAACGAGATAGTGACAACCACGGTACCGCCTGTGCCGGAGTCTGCCTAGCCGAAGAAACCGGCGAGGGAATCGTCGGCATTGCCCCCGGTTGCGCCCTCATGCCCCTGGCCACCTCGGGCTATTTAGACGACCGTTCCATCGAAGAACTGTTTGACTGGGCCAGCCAGCGGGGGGCTTCCGTCATCTCCTGTAGTTGGGGAGCCAGTGCCGTCTATTTTCGTCTATCCTTGCGACAACGGGCCGCCGTGACCCGGGCCGCGCGGCTCGGCCGTCATGGCAAAGGCTGTGTGATCGTCTTTGCGGCCGGAAATGCCAACCGTCCCACCCAGGGCGAGATCAACGAACAGGGTTGGACCAAAAACATTCTCTCAGGCACCACCAAATGGCTCAGTGGCTTTGCCGCCCATGCCGATGTGATTGCCGTGTCGGCCTGTACGAGTCTCAATCAGAAAGCTGCCTACAGTAACTGGGGACAAGAAATTTCCGTCTGCGCCCCGAGTAATAATGCCCCTCCAGGAATTTGGCTTCAGGAAACCGGCTATGTGAATACCGCCCCAGTGATTCGTAAATCCTTGCCGGGGAAAGGGATTTTTACGAGCGATCGCAGCGGCGACCCAGGCTACAGTCCTAGCGACTACACCCAGGGCTTTGGTGGCACTTCTAGCGCCTGTCCCCTGGTGGCGGGAGTGGCGGCCTTGGTGTTATCCGTCAATCCGAGTCTAACAGCAGCGCAGGTGAAGGAGATTTTAGAGAAAACCGCCGATAAAATTGTTGACCCGGAGAGTGATCCCCAACTAGGCACTCGCTTTGGTCAGTATGACGGCGATGGTCATTCTAAGTGGTTTGGCTATGGCAAAGTCAACGCCTACCAAGCGGTCTTAGCGGCAAAACAGCAGTTCCAAGCGCCCTTATCCGTGACGCGACGAGTTCGCGGCCGTAATGAGCGGCAGATGGCAATTCCCGATGGCGACGCCAACGGAATCACCAGTCCGATCCGAGTTCGCGACAATTTAACAGTTCTCGAACTCGAAATTCTCCTAGAACTCGACCACCCCGACTGGGGAGATTTAGAGGTGATGCTTGTCGCGCCCACAGGAGAATCCGTCATGCTTCAGGGGCGAGGAACGCGGGGCCAAGGACTGTTTCGCCAGAGTTATGATTTCAACAATACCCCTCAACTGAAGCGTTTATTTCGTAGCGCTGCCGAGGGAAACTGGGGGTTAAAGGTGTGCGATCGCGCGGCCGGAGATACCGGTGTTCTCAACCTTTGGCAGTTAACAGTGGGGTTAGGCTCTTAAACGAGAGAGACTCGCCAACAGCAACAGCCGCAATTGTCATGTCATCGCCATGGTCAGAGGTCGCATCTTCCCAAAGAGCGATCTAAAATCGAGAGTATTCTCAAGGGCGGTATCATGGCCGGCGATGCCGGCGATCGCCTGCCAACAGACCCTTCAACTCGACTATCCTCAACAGGAGCCAAATCTGTGAGTCCAGACACGACCCTCGATCAAGCCGCTACCCTCTCCTACGACACCACCAGCTTTGACCAGTATGTGATGAAAACCTATGGACGGTTTCCCATCGCCCTCACCCACGGCGAGGGCTGTCGAGTCTGGGATGCCCAGGAGAAGGAGTATTTAGACTTTGTAGCCGGAATTGCCACCTGTACCCTCGGCCACGCCCACCCCAAGCTCATCGAAGCCGTAACCGAGCAGATCAAGACCCTGCACCATGTCTCGAATCTATATTACATTCCCCCCCAAGGGGCGTTAGCCGAATGGCTGGTCAAGCATTCTTGTGCCGATCGCGCCTTCTTCTGTAACTCCGGGGCCGAAGCCAACGAAGGGGCCATCAAACTGGCTCGTAAATACGCCCACACCGTCCGAGGCCTTGAAAATCCCATCATTATCACCGCTCACGCCAGCTTCCATGGCCGCACTCTGGCCACCATTACCGCCACCGGACAACCCAAATATCAAAAAAACTTTAATCCCCTGGTTCCTGGCTTTGTCTACAGCCCCTACAACGACATTGAAGCCCTAGAGGCCACCCTAGCCGAATTAGATGCCGAAACGCCCCAAGTGGCGGCGATTATGCTAGAAGCCCTCCAGGGAGAAGGGGGGGTTCGCCCAGGGGACAAGGACTTTTTCCAACGGGTGCGCCAACTCTGTGACGAGAAGGATATCTTGCTGATTCTCGATGAAGTGCAAGTCGGGGTTGGGCGAACCGGACAAATCTGGGGCTATGAAAACTTAGGCATTGAACCGGATATCTTCACCAGTGCTAAGGGGCTCGGCGGTGGAATTCCCATTGGTGCGCTGCTGTGCAAGTCGAGTTGTGATGTTTTTGAACCGGGGGATCACGCCAGTACCTTTGGCGGTAATCCTTTCGCCTGTGGTGTGGCGCTGTCCGTCTGTCAGATGTTGGAGGAACCGGGATTTTTGGCCAATGTGCGCGATCGCGGGCAACAGTTACGCCAAGGATTACAGGCGATCGCCGCTGAATTTCCGGCGGTTGTGGCTGAGGTTCGCGGTTGGGGGTTAATCAATGGCCTCGAACTCAAAGCAGAGATTGAGTTAACCTCAATTGCTGTGGTGAAAGCCGTCATGGAACAAGGACTACTACTGGTTCCCGCTGGCCCCAAAGTGGTGCGATTCGTGCCTCCTCTGATTGTCTCAGAGGCGGAGGTTGACCGCGCCCTAGGGATTCTCCGGACAGCCCTATCCTCATTGGCGTAATTCCCGTTAATCCTCAATAAGCCATTCTCGACTGCTGTATGACCGTCACCTCTTCTCCCCTGGATCTGGCTGAAGCCTATTTGGATGAATATGTCTCCCCCCAGGCGAATCGCATTGATCAAGATACTCAAGCCCTCGAAACAGCTTTTCGGGGTTTAGGCGATCGTGAGTTGCTCACCTTACGGGCCGACAACCAAGTTCTCTTTCGTCGCTTCCAAGAAACCATTTCCCGCCATTCCGGGGCCTTGGCCTTCCTACAAACCCAGCATCAAAGTGCTGCCGCTCTCATCAGCCGCAGTACGAATTCTGGCTTGCGAGACGAGTATCTACCCCATTTAGCCACCGGTAAACGACGGGTGGGGGTGGGCTTTTCTCACCTGCGTCGCTCGGGAACACCGCCGATGCAAGCCCGATTGGTTTCCCGAGGCTATCAACTCGATGGCTTTATTCCTTGGATTACCGGCGCAACCCTGTTTGAGAGTTTTATTTTGGGGGCGATGTTGCCCGATGGAACCTCAGTCTTTGGTATGATGCCTTTCGGCAGTTGTGAGAATGAGCAAGGGGGAGAACTTCAGATGAGTGCGCCGCTGGAGATGGCGGCGTTGACCTCCACCAACACTGTCACGGCTCAGGTGAAGGGCTGGTTCTTGCCTGATGAGCAGGTGGTATGTCTCAAACCGCCCCATTGGATGCAGCAAAACAGTCAAGCCAATGTGCTGCATCATGGCTTTTTTGCCCTCGGTTGCGCTCGGGCTGGGTTGGATGTGTTGCAGCAAGCTGCACAAAAGAAACAACTTCCCTTTTTACAGCAAACTTGGACCCATCTCGATGCTGAATTGGGGGCCTGTCGTCAGGCCTTTTTTGAGAGTGAAGACGAGGGAACCCGGTCCTATGGCGATCGCCTCAAGCTACGAGCCTGGGCCATTGACTTAGCGGGCCGCTGTAGCTACGGGGCGATCGCCGCCTCGGGGGGCGCGGCCAACAGTGGCCAACATCCGGCCCAACGCATTTATCGAGAAGCCTTGGTTTATGCGGTATCTGGACAGACCCCCGATGTGATGGAAGCGACGCTAAACCGCCTGCAACGCTAAGGGGGGTTCCACGCCAAACCGGCCGCAAACGGGACAGGTTGCGATAGTCTAAAGTTTGTGTAAATTGATGCAATTTTGAGGAGGTTATCTTGGAACGAACATTTTTGATGATTAAGCCCGACGGCGTACAACGGGGACTCGTGGGCGAGGTGATTCGCCGCTTTGAAGCCAAAGGCTTCACCCTCGTTGGACTCAAGCTGATGTCCGTCAGCAAGGAATTAGCAGAACAACATTACGATGTTCACCGGGATAAGCCGTTTTTCAAAGGATTGGTGGACTTCATTACTTCCTCTCCTGTAGTCGCCATGGTTTGGGAAGGAGACGGTGTTGTNGCCGGCGCTCGCACGATTATTGGCGCAACCAACCCGCTGACAGCGTCTCCGGGGACCATTCGTGGCGATTTCGGCTTAAATATCGGACGCAATCTTATTCATGGCTCTGATGCGGTGGAAACGGCGAATCGGGAAATTGACTTATGGTTCTCTGAAGGGGAACTGGTCAGTTGGACGCCAGCGATGAAACCTTGGCTAGAAGAATAGCGAAGTTTGTTTCACTGTTGGTTTGAGTCACAGAGGAACTGACGCCCTCAGGCTGAGTGGCGTCGGTTCTGGGGTGCAAGTCGCCCCAAATTTCGGGTCAATTCTCGTGTTTTTTTATGAAAAATTATTACACTTTTGCTCAAAATCGTTAACTTTGATCGAGAGTAGTGAACGATTGAACTAAATATATCAGGAGTTTTCAGGTCTTATGTCTGATGTTCAAGTGTTAGCTGCGTTAGTTGTCGCCATTATTCCAGGTATCCTGGCGTTCCGCCTGTCGACGGAACTTTATAAATAAGGCGGTTATCCAACAGGTTCTTGTTGGTCTGTTTGGTCTGGGAGTTTCGCCACGTGCGGGACTCCCATTGTTTTGGTCAGTTGCGGCGACCCGGTTCTAGCTAGACGGAAAGGTTTTCCAAAATGGGAGTTCTGTGGCTCTGAGTTTGGTTAAACTAGAGGGGGATCTCGGGAGTAGGAGATGGGGTGCGTCAGTCGGCTTGCCAAAATGGCTCTGTTTCGGTTCAATTTGAACTATTCCCCCCACTGATGCTGTATTCACAGCAGGTCAATCGATGTGAGCTTATCTTCAGACTGAATCATGAACGCCCCTGAACGCCTGTCTCGCGCTCCGTATCCTACTGAGGTTCGAGCGTCACCCCGTCGTCGTCCTCGTCGCCGCCCTTCGCCTCAGCCGAGACGGCGATCGAACAGCCGTTCCTGGACGTCGGTTTTGGAAACGGGGTTAAAGCTGACGGTGAATGTAACGGTTTCCCTGGGGGCGATCGCCGCCCTAAGCCAACTGGTCCCGAGTTACACTAGGAGCCAAGACCAACTCGAACAACTCCACGAAGACCTGGACACGACGCGATCGCAGGTCCAGGGGCTACAGGGACAGTTCAGCCGCTACTTTGATCCGACTCAGGTCAGAACTCTAATCGAGGAAGAAACCCAGCGTCTTGATCCGCAGCGACGGCCGATTGTCTGGACTGAGCCGGTTGAGGAGGAGGTTAACCGCTAAAGCCGACAAACAAGATAGCCACAGCACCGAGTCCCGCCAAAATCGTCAACACGAGTCCAGCGTTGGGGCTTCCTTTCCAGGAGTAGTTTTTATCAGCCATGATGATTTCCTTAAATGGTATCTATAGCTTTCATGGTAGCGAAGTTGAAAATTTGTAGTCGTTGAGGGGCAGATTATTGGGTCTGTAATTGAGCTAACTGAGTGTTGCGATAGTAATGGGAGAGGATTTGACGGTAACTATAGCCCTGTTCTGCCAGGTGTCTCGCCCCCCATTGACTCATGCCCACACCATGACCAAAACCGCGCCCGGAGAGGGTGAAATAGCCGCCACCGGAGGTGACCGTAAACAAACTACTGCGTAACCCTAACGCCGATCGCAAGTCATCTCCGTCAACCATTGCCGTTCCCCCCGTTCCCACCACTTTAGCGGTCACGAGCCGGCCATTGGGAGATTGCTGTTCTGGGACGATTCCCACGACGGTTCCGACGCCGCCGAGTCGTCGGGTGAGTTCCCATTGGGAGAAGGATTCGCGCCAATGATAGTTGGGTGAGTTGTGGTCGAAGTCAGGAACGCCTCTGAGATAGGGTTTAACTTCATCCCACACCTGTTCAACATCTTCGGTATGTCCCCCCGATGAGGCGTGAAACACAGCTTCGATGACCTGACCATTATGGCTGAGCACTTGGCCTTGGGTGGCGTCGGTGGCTCGGTGGGTTGGGCTCGACTCTTTGTGCATCCCGCGATAGACTTGCCAGAAGCTGTCATCCCCGACGTCATAGGTCTGGTTGCCATAGCGATCGCGCTGGTAGAGGACGTAGGAGCGAGCGGCCACGGCTTGGGCTTTTAAAGCTTCTAGGGGCCAACTTCCTCCCATTTCTGCGCCGAGGACGCTGTAGAGATAGGATTCAATATCAACGTAGTTGACGGCTGTGATCCCGTAACGTCCTCGGACGATAAGAACCTTACCTCGATACCAGCGATCGCCAATGTAAACATGGCCATGGTTGGTGGGTTCAATCCATAACTGCTCCCCTTGCCAGCGATCGAGGGCTACAGCTTGCCCAGTGGAGCGAGCGATAAAGGCATTCATCTGACTGAGGTTACCGAGGACGGTTCCCGAGCGGCTGCGAATGCGGGCGGGGGTGGAACTTCCCACGGTGAGTTCACCGACGTTTTTCTCGATGGCTACCCGAAGTTCAAGGGCTAGGCCAGGAACGAGGGAGCAGGCCCAAAAACAAAGACTGGTCATCCCTCGCCAAAAATAAGGAAATCCCCTGTGCCTTCGCTTAGTCATTTTTGGGGTCTCGGGGGGTTTTTCTCTCGTTGGCGATGATCCCTGTTGAGCCGTTCCCCTTGCTCGGCCCGTCACAGACGCGGCAATTTTCAATAGCAGCATCTTTTGCTTCTCCTTAAAAGTGACCGACGACTCGAAGATAGACCGAAGTCGGTGCTAGGATACCATAGTAAGCTAGGAGTCTTGAAGTTGGATCGGTCGTGAGACATAAAGTATAGATCCCTCAAACCCGGTTTGCGTTGCCAATTTCCTTAACGAGAGTCAAGCGAGTGGAAATCGTTTTTTTAGGAACCAGTTCGGGAGTCCCGACGCGATCGCGAAATGTGTCCAGTTTAGCCCTGCGCCTGAAACAACGGGGTGAGATTTGGCTATTTGACTGTGGGGAAGGAACGCAACATCAACTGCTTCAGAGTGATTTGAAGGTGGGGCGGATTCGCCGTATTTTTGTTACCCATATGCACGGGGATCATGTTTTCGGGTTAATGGGACTCCTGGCCAGTATTGGTCTAGCGGGAGCGCCGGATCGCATTGATTTGTACGGTCCGCCTCAGCTTGAAAATTATCTCGAAGCCTGTGCGCGCTATTCTCATACCCATTTGCATTATCCGATTACGATTCATAAACACAAACCGGGACTCATTTATGAGGATGAGGACTATCGGGTGCTGTGCGATCGCCTCGATCATCGCATCCCCGCCTATGGCTACCGGGTTGAGGAAAAAGATCGTCCGGGACGCTTTGATGTGGCCAAGGCCCAGGCCCTAGGAATCCCACCAGGACCGGTATATGGACAACTCAAACAGGGACACCCGGTGACCCTAGAGGATGGCCGGGTCATCAACGGTCGTCATCTGTGCGGTGAGCCACAACCAGGACGCAAGGTGGTCTATTGTACGGATACAATTTATTGTGAGAATGCCGTAAGTTTGGCGCAAGGAGCTGATGTCTTAATTCATGAGGCTACATTTTCTCACCGAGATGCCAATCTAGCCGAACAACGGTTACATTCGACGTCAACGATGGCGGCTCAAGTAGCCTTAAGTGCAGGAGTTAAACAACTTTTTATGACGCATTTTAGTCCCCGCTATGCTCCTGGAAATGACTTGGATCTTAAGGATTTACTCGATGAGGCACGGGCGATTTTCCCCCAAACGGATTTAGCCTATGACTTTTTAAGTTACGACGTTCCCAAACAACGAACGGCTGTACCGGTTTAATCAGGCTTCGCCACTAGGCGACGGCAAATTTCCCGCAAACTCACCTGAGTATTGACGGGCTTTCTCGGTTTAGGGAGGTTCAAATTGGGCCAGGAGGGCAGATCATGACAGGGACACAAGACGGGACTGACCCCAGCCACTGGTAGGGCTACAGGCATGGTACAGCGGGCGCAAGGGGCAATCTCCCAATCTTCGTCGAGGAGTTGGCCGATGCTAGTCTCGGTCCCTTCGAGATAGCAGTTGTAGCTGAGTTGGGGACAGGAGACAGCGGCCCAACAGCGTTCAAAGGCTCGGCTGTAGTCACTGCCTTCAAAGAGGGGATGAGGGAGTTCTGCGTGGTCATTGATAAGCAGTTTTTTGCCGAGCTGAAACCAATCTGCTAAATACTGTTTAACTTGCGTTTCAGAAGCCATAAAAATGCGTAATGATAGAACTCTAGTCCTATGTTAAACGATTTTTTAGGACAGATGGTTCCTTAAATTGGTATAGATACTTAAGATTAAGCCAAGATGAGGGCAGTCATCTTGGCTAATATAAGTTGTGGTCAACTCGAGCTGAGGTCTTAGAGGGGATCAGCGATTTCGCTGAGATTAAGGCTATGGCCGGCAACGATTAGATAGGCTTTGTCAGCGATGGCCCCGACGTGACGTGTTAATTCGCCGAGGCGATCGCGAAACACTCGCCCTGATGGATACGCCGGAACCACGCCCCAACCGGTTTCTTCGGCTACGAGAATACAAGTTCCCTGAAAGTGACTGGCCTGATACAGAAATGCTTGACGGCGATCGCCCCAGTCTGTGTCAGACTCGTCTAACGTGTTGGCCACCCAAGTCCCCAACGAGTCAAGCAACAGACAATTTTGGGGATGATTCCATTGCTCAAGACAGGTACTAATGGCGAGGGGAACCTCCTGAAGCTGCCAATGACTCGGGCGACGTTGACGGTGACGTTCAATGCGAGCTTGCCAATCTCGATCTTGGGAATTGCGGCGGGCAGTGGCAATATAGGTGACAATACCCTTGTGCTGCTCGGCTAACCGTTCGGCAAACTCACTTTTACCAGAGCGGGCCGCTCCGGTAACTAAGACCAGATTTCCCAAAAGACTGAATAACTCCGTAACATCTATGGCAATTCTACTATGGCAATTCTATCGAGAAATGCCCTCTGTCTATCGCTAGTCTATCGCTAATGCCTGAAAACCTTAACACTTCCAGGGGAAGCTGTTCCAGGGACGATATCGACTACGATATCACCATAACGACCATAGCTACTCCGTCCGAGAGTCTTTCTCGTCGCTAAACCCTACTATGGACGATCGCGAACCGACAAAAGAGCAACTCATTCAAGAACTCAAGGCGGTTCGCCAGGAGTTTGAACAGGTGCGGCTGGAAAATCAGGCCGATGAGGTACAAACGGAATTGCTGCGAACAGTCCTGGCCTGTGGGGAACATCCCTCCCCAAGTCTGTTATTGCGAGCGTTATCTCAACAAGTCCTCCGTAGTGCAAATCGTTTAACCCTGGTTGACGAGAGTAGTTTATTTTTACTCGACGAGAGGGGGACTGTGATTGAGTCAGTCCTAGCTCGGGGAGCCATTATTCGCCAAGAGCGCGAGTCGTTAGTTGGGCGTGTGCTGCATCAGGGGTTAGCCGGCTGGGTTTATCAACGGCAACAAATCGGCATTATTACGGATACGACCTTAGATGAGCGTTGGCTGCAATTACCGGGTGAACCCTATCATGTGCGTTCTGTGCTTTGTGTGCCGGTGCTGCGGAAAAATACGGTCTTAGCCATTATCACCTTAATGCACCCAGACCAAGGCCATTTTCGGGTTCAGATGGCTGAGCTAATGGAAGCGGTGGCGGTGCGGATTGGTCTGGTATTAGAGGTGGTGCGCTGTTTAAGCCCTGAGCGAGAAACACCGTCGGTTTCGTCGCCACCGGGGTTACGACTCTCATCGGGGTCGGCGAAGTCGAGTCCCCCTCCCCTGCAATCGTCACAAGGGGCTGATCCTCCTTCTCATCTCCCACTTCCTCCTCCTCCCCCCTCCAATCGCCCGTCGTCATCCCGGCGCTCTCGGGAGTCAAACTCCCCGCGATCGCAGGGAGGTTCCGTGACCGGCGATCGCCGTCAATCCCAGTTAAGTCGTTTAAATACCTTGGGGCTATACATTGTGGTTTGGGATGGAAAATTTATCTATGCTAATCCAAAACTCGCGAAAATTTTTGGTTATAAACGGCAAGAATTGGCAAATCTAAAAGGGATATTTTCTCTGGTCACGAATGAGCATTATGATCGAGTTTCAGAACAAGTCTATAAATGTATTCGTGGACAAACGGACTGTGTTTCCTGCATTTTTCAAGGACAACGTAAGGGAGGAAAACGAGTGTTAGTGGAAATTTATGGAGTCCGGACTCGCTTCTATGGAAAACCCGTGCTACTCGGTGTTCTAAGAGATATTAGTTAAGTCGTTATTCTAAAAATTAAAGGCAACAACGTGGGCTATATTCAACTGGATTTAATCGATTTAGCGATCGCCGTGGGCATGGCGGCGATCGCCATTGCCATTGCGGCCTGGCAAGAATTAGGACTCACCTTAGAATTATCCCTCGCCACTGCCCGTACCACCCTTCAGTTATTGATGCTGGGGGTCATCCTACAGGTGGTCTTCACTTGGCAAAATCCCCTAATTCTGATTGCAGTCTTGCTGGTGATGGTCAGTCTGGCGGCGGTGGTGGCCCGCAATCGCATCAGCCGCAAGGTTCCGGGATTGTTCATGTTGGTCTGGGGGGCTATTGCCTTAAGTACCGCCCTGACTCTGCTTTATATCAATCTCTTAGTCTTACGTCAGCCGGCGGTTTGGTCGAATCCTCAATATCTAATTCCCCTGGGAGGGATGATGATGGGAAATGCTATGAATGCAGCAGCGATCGCGGGGGAGCGGTTTGTGAGTCTGATTGAGCATCATCCCTTAGAGATTGAAACCTATCTCAGTCTCGGGGCGACGCCCCGACAGGCTTTGGCCAACTACCGGAAACAGGCGATTCGCGCGGGAACAGTGCGAATTGTCAACTCGATGATGGTGGTGGGATTAGTCACCCTACCGGGAGTGGTGACGGGACAGTTGTTAGGTGGGGCGAATCCCATTGATGCGGCGGCGTATCAAATGCTGATTATGTTTGCGATCGCCCTGACGGACTTTATCGCCACCAGTCTCCTGATTGCCAGTTTAGGACGACGCTTTTTTAACGAGGCGGCTCAGTTGCAACAGTTTTGAGATCCTGATGACTCCGATAATTGTGATTTATCTCACAGCGGACGGGTAAGTGATATCACTGAACGCGGGTGATGCGATCGCCTGAAAATCTGTCCTAGGGTCACTGACCGCGATCGCCCCCATCCGAGACAATAGCTGTATTGAGTTCGCAGCCAGGATAAATACCTATGTTTAATCACTCTATCAACCCCCAACAGTGGTTAGGACGCCAACGCCGAACCGCCGCGATGGTTTTGGGATTCTGTCTAAGCTTGGGGCTGGCGGGCGTCGCCACGGCTGAGTCGATTTCGGTTGCGGCCCGGCGGGACCTGGCCCCGGCGAGTCTCGACGATGGGGAATATGTCTATAGTTCGGCTTCTGAGGCCAATCAGTTGGGGGAAACCTATATGGTCTTTGAAGCCAATGGCGATCGCATTGTGGGCGGGTTCTATATGCCCTCATCGTCTTTTGATTGCTTCGATGGTCGTCTTGAGGAGAACCAGTTAGCCCTGAACATCCAAGACAGCTACAGCGATCAGACCTATGACTTCAACTTAGCGATTCGCCGGGATACCCTAGTCGCTGCGGGTCAGGGGGCGACTAACGCCAATATCCCCGGTTTCCAACCCTTAGCTGGCCTCACCGCTACTGATGAGCAAGTATTAGAGACGTGCCGGGGTGTGATGGGAGAGCCAATTTAACCAGTTAGCTAACTCAGTTGCACGACGGCTTGGTTATCCATCAAGCGATTCGATGTCAGCAAGTCATCAACAGTGATGCGTAGCAGCCGTTCCTCATCGATATAAAATTGAATTTTAATGCGATCGCTCCCCGGAGAACCCGGTGGGTCTAAACTGGCGATGGTGCGTCCGCCCTCACTATCATTGAGGGGAATCACATGAATATCCGCTTCAGATTGTCGGGTAATTAGGCGATCGCCATCAAAAAAGACTTCTGTTTTCGGGGCTTCGGCGGCCATCTCCCCGAGGACTAACTCCAGTTTAGGCTGATTGGGCATCGAGGCCCCTAACGCCAGTTCAATGGGACGCTCCAAAGGATAAGGTTGTCCGGGCTGAATAATCGGATGCCAATCATGGGCATTTTTACGACGATTCCAGTAGCGAACCCCATAGCCATGATAGAGAAAGTCTTTGAGGGCAATGCCTTGAGTCAGTTGTAAGGCGCCGGTGGCGATGGCATCGAGGGGGCGATCGCAGCGAACCTTCTCAGCCGGAAACCATTGTCGAATCCAGTCTTGAACCGCAGGGATTTGCGAGGTTCCTCCCACCAGCAACACGGCATCGATATCAGGGGTTTCCAATCCCTGTCGTCGCGCTTGCTGTAAGACTTGGGTTAACGATTCATTGAGGCGTTTAAAAAACTGATGCTGTGTCAGAATTTCCTCAAACTGCGATCGACTCACGGTTAACTCATAACTCTCAAAGCTGTCCTCATTAAAATACACCTCCGTCGCCTCAGAGCGAGACGATAACTCAATTTTCAGCCGTTCCATGAGGCGATAGGCCAGGGGAGTTTTCGGCAATCCCTCCCGGTTCGCAAATTCATCGAGGAGCCAGTTATCTAAATCCGTACCGCCGAGGTTTTGGCCGGACTTGGCTAAGACTTTGGCGGTTTCGAGTTTTTGCCCGGATTCCTCGCGAAAGGATTTATCGCCCCATTTGAGAATAAAGCCCAGGGGATGGCGGCTAGGACTCGCACTGCGGTTTAACTGCACCAAGGACATATCTAAGGTTCCACCGCCAAAGTCAACCACCAACAGCAGTTCTGCATCACTCAACCCATAGCCTAGGGCGGCGGCGGTGGGTTCATCGAGGAGACGGACTTGCTCGATTTTTTGAGGAAGTTGGGGAGCCTCTACTACCGAACCTAGCCAGTGACGATAGGTTTCAAAGCTATCGACGGGAACCGTGAGGATTAATGAGTCGAGGGGTAACGGAACCTCAGCGACGCTTGAGAGGACGGTTTGCAGAAACCACTCTCCAAGCTGTTCAAAGCGTATGGGAACTTGGTCGAGGCTGGGCAAAAACCCTTGAATATCGGAGCCAATTCCCCGTTTAAAGCTATTGAAAAAGCGTGCATCCTGTCGAGTATCTAAGCCGCGATCGCTCACCTGTTGTCCGGCGGCGATGGCTCCGGTTTGGGCGTTCTCAACGTAGATGAGACTGGGAACCACTGGAGGGTTATCGCCCTGTTGGCGGCTTAATCCGGGGAGTTTGACCACCTCGGGTTGTTCGCTGGCGGCATTCCAACGGGCAATGACGGTGTTACTGGTACCAAAATCGATGGCGATCGTCATGGGGAACGGTTCGTGAACAATGAGGGCGCACTGCCAAGGGTACGCCCGTTGCAGGGGACGTAATGGTCTTGATGATAGATGCTTGCGGTGGGGTTAGATTAACGCCGGCGGGGGGGTATCGTCATCGTCACTGAGGTTGTTCTTGCTGCTCGGTGAAGAGTTGTAGAGTGCATCGAGTTTCTCGCGAGCATCCTCGATGCCAATTGAGCGCATCACTAACAGGGGTTCTTCAACCACATGGCCGTAGTCGTCGAGGAGTTCAGGGTGCGGACTCGGCTGAGGACGACGACTAAACTCAGAGTTACTACTCATCGAGCGTGGTTTCTGAGAGTCTGAACTAAACGCTAAGAGATTTCTAACCAGGTTTCCGACGGCGACAAAGGCCAGAAAGGTAAAGGCGAGAATATAGAGCAGATGTAACATAAACGTGTCCTCAGATAAATCAGGGATGATAGGAACTCCCCTAAGTCAAGGCTTAAAAAACAGAGTGTTAAGGCGAGGGACTGGGTCTGAGCCAGGGTCAGACTACCCCGGTTGGGGTTATTCTCTCACGTAAAAGCTCCTGGGATGGTTGGAAGCCCCGTCTCTTCAGAGCGGAGAGGAAAACCGACTCAAGCGGCTTTAGCCGCCAGCACCCCCTTGCGGGGTGGAGGGGTATGGTTGCCCCTCCATGGAGCTATGGTTGGCTCCGACTC
>P_2C_Liq_1_UnCtyDRAFT_1000193_pt1 | contig 25702 bp, 22 predicted proteins | sample Pon2CUnioCityCA_2_FD_10234 | JGI IMG/M metagenome (IMG submission 10234) | reverse complement strand
AAACGGAACATCAATCAAAAAGGAGATGATACTCACTATTTGAAACGTTCCAAATTATTTACCTTGATGTTTGGCCTTTTTGCCATTGCTTTCGCTGCTATGGCAAGTCTTTTCGATAATTTGATTGAAGCGGTTAACATTCTAGGTTCGCTTTTCTATGGAACAATTTTGGGTATTTTCTTGGTAGCTTTCTTTATTAAATGGGTAAAAGGGAATGCGGTTTTCATAGCCGCCTTAATTTCCCAAGCCATTATTATCGCGCTTTACACCTTAAACCGCTTTGAAGTGATTGACATCGGTTATTTGTGGTACAATTTAATCGCTCCTGCTTTAGTGGTTGGGTTGGCGATGGTAATTGAAAAATCAAAGGTAAAGCCAAATGAATAAAACACTTTGCTTGTATTTATTCATTACAGCATTTATAACCACTTCTGCTCAGTCGTTAATAGGGGAAAAAGCTCCAGACATAGTAGTTAAAGAATGGATAAACCATAGAGAATCGAGTATTCCGCTAAGTAAACAAATTTCCAACAAGGAATTAAAAGGAAAAGTAATCGTCCTTGACTTTTGGTTCACTCAATGTGCTCCTTGCGTGGCTTCTATCCCACACTTAAATGGTTTAGCCAAGAAGTTTCCAGAAGTGGTATTTCTTTCAATCAATTTTGATAAAAAGGCTAAGGTTGAAAAGTTCATGAATAATCAATTGTTATTTTACCCCATTGGCATAGACGAGCAAAAGCAAACCATATCAAATTACAAGGTTCATTTATATCCTGAAACATTTGTTATTGACACCAATGGAAGGATAGTTTTTCAAGGTACTTCTTTAGGGCTTGACACTAAAACATTCGAGAAAATTATTGGTCTTGAAACAAGCCAATCTATTAGTGTAAGTAGTGCCGATACTAAAACTAAAAAGAAGAATTTTACTTTCAAGGTAGAGAAGAACAAACATGACATGGAGAATTCTTCGTATTCTCAAAGCTGGGATTACAAGACGGTTATCTTCAACCAAAGCTTACAAGATATCTTAAGTACATTTTATGAAATTAGCCATTCAAGAATCATTTCCTCTGACACCGCTTTTCTCAACACAAAGTTCGATGCAACACTCGAATTAGAAGAGAAGTTTTTCAATAAAGGAGAAAATAAAGAGCTAATTAAGTTTTTACTCTCTGATCATCTTAATTATCAAATTGAACCCATAACAGTTGAAAAAAAAGTTTGGCAAATGAAGATAACTGATAGCTTGAAATTAGAGCAGTTTAAATTTGAAAAAAATTACTCTTCAAGCTCTAGCGGCAATCATTGGCACGTTTTCGAAGGGTATACTTTAAGCCTCATCAGTCATTATTTTGAAGATGAATATGACGTCCTCATAACTCCAGTTAAATTAAGCTCCGATCCCACCTACAAATTAAAACTCCCAAATACTGAATCATTTGAAGAATTTAGATCTTACTTGAAAAAAGAAATCGGCATCATGCTAATTCAAAAGAAGGAAGATGTTACTCTATTTAAGATTATTGTCAGTGACAATGGAAATTAATCACGCAGTAACATTACTAATCTTTACATTATTTATACCATCTAAATCACTCTAATAAATCTAAACCTTTTACCCTACTACTTGCATCTGTATACCATTTACTTTTTCATCAAGGTCAATCCTTGGTAAAATGATCGAAGCCGTAAACATTGCATTATATTTCCCCAATAAAAGGGCCATTATTTTTGGTTTCTACCAAACAACATCTCCAATGGAAAGGGTTTCATTAATTTTACTGCAACAATCAGAAATCACACTTATGAAAATTTTTCTCACCTCAACTTTAGCAGCCGCAACCGCTTTTTTATTATTTGTGCAAAGCTCTTTTGCGCAATTGAAATATGAAGAACGCATAGAGTTCGAATTAAGTGAAGGCTATGACACAGACTTTATCATTCCTCAAGGAAAATCAGGTTTTCTGATTATTGCCGAAAACAAAGATTCTAAAGGAAAGGAGACTGAGTGGCAGTATGATTATTACAACAATAAGTTGGAAAAAGAGGACTCTAAAAGTCTACTGATCAATAAGAAATTCAACTCGATTGCCAGTTTTGAAAATGAAGCAGCAACTTATGCGCTCTACACCAATAAGAAAGGAGAATTTGAAATTATTGCTGCCAAAAAAGAAAGCAATAAGCTTGAAAGAACGAAGGGAAAGCTCCCCAAGAAATTTGGTTTTAGTTCACTTTACGTTTTAAACGATTATGCTTACTTAGTTGGGACTTTGAAAAAGTCACCAACCATTTTTGCTGTCGACTTAGAAAGAACCTTAACTACCGTAATACCCATCAACATAGGGGACTTTAAACCGAAGAATACGGAAATCACGAACTTTCAGGTAAAACCAAAAAATAATGAGTTTCTCATTTTCGTAAAAGGAATAGACAATAAAAGAGAAAGTGAGATGTACATGCTAATGGGTGAAAAAAATAAACTCAAAGGGCAAAAATTTAGACTTGGAAAAACTGGAGAGAAAAATTTAATTTCCATCTCTGCGTCAAAAATTGGAACCTCTGAGTACACTATAACCGGCACTTATGGTGTAAACAGTGTCAGTACTTCTAGTGGGATCTTTTTTGGGAAAGTTGATAAACGAAAAGTCAGTTTTCTAAAATTCACAAAGTTTTTAGACCTCAAGGATTTTCTAAGCTACCTACCTGAGCGAAAACAAGAAAAAATCGAGAAGAAGAGGAAGCGTAAAAAGAAAAGAGGGAAAGATGTAAAAATCAACTACAACATTGCAGACCATGATGTAATTGAGACTCCTGATGGAGGATTCATATTAGTTGGAGAAGCCTATTATGCAACCTACCGTTCAGAGGCACGAACAACTTTTGTAAATGGTCAAGCGACAACAACTTATGTAACAGTTTTTGATGGCTATCAATACACCCATGCTATTGTCACAAAGTTCTCAGCTAATGGAGAATTGGAATGGGACAATTCATTTAAGATGTACCCATCTTACAAGCCATTCACTGTAAAGCGATTCATCTCCCTTTATGGCAAAGGGGAAGAAAGCCTCAATTTGGCTTATGCTGATGAGTCTAAGATCCATACTAAATCGATCAACAATAAGGATGGGGAAGTTTTAAGCGAGAAAGAATCAGAGGAAATAAAAACCGCTTATGAAGGAGACAAAACCAAAAGGTCCTCTAGTCGACTAAAACATTGGTATGAGGAGTATTTTATCGTTTACGGATACCAAAAAATTAAAAACAAAGGTGACAATAAAGACAAAAGAGGAAAACGGAAAGTATTCTTTGTTAACAAAGTGAAGTTTGAGTCATAAAAGCATAAAGCCTTGCTGAGCAAGGCTTTTATTACTCAATTTATCTCTATTGCTTTACGCTTCTTCCATGATTTGTTGATTGTATTGCACCGGCGTATCTTCAGTATTCAATACTGGTGCTCCGTCTTTATGCTCTTCTTTCACCAAGCTTCCATAATAAATAGAATGATCACCTATATTTTCAAACCTCTCAACTTTAAAGGTAGCATAACCAGGTAAATCTGCTAAAATGGCTTCATCATCTTGCTTTGTGAAGCTTAAACCATTGATTTTACCCTCGCTTATTTCTGATTTCCCACTAAACTTAGCAATCATGTCTGCTTGATCTTTAGCAAGATAATGTAAGGTAAAATGTTCGCTGTAGTTAATGGTTTCATTCAGGTCACTATCTTTCTTTACTGCAATCATGACCAAAGTGGGTTCAAAGGAAATTTGACTTGCCCAGTTAACCACACCTGCTGCGATATAGTCCCTTTCTCTGCTTTCCAATTCATTAGCCGGTTTTAGGGCAGTTAATATATAGTGACCGTAAGTCATTTTTTGTAAAGTGCTCATAATAAATAATTTATGGTTCACTAATCTAACTATACCAAAGCCATATTGTTTTCAAACTCTTCGACTTATTTAGAGATTCAAATTCATGATTATTTTTACGACTTTTTCGTAACGAACTTTTCGTAACGACTTTTCCGTAATAGTTTAAATCTCATGATGCACATTTCTCGCTATAGCTAGAAAAGTCTGATCAGCTAATCCGACTTTTAATCGTAACTATGCAGAATTATTATTTCCCTCCTATTATTTTACTATACACTTTATGAATTTTAAAGAACTGGGTTTAATCGAACCCATACTGCGTGCATTAGATACGCAAGGATACAAACAGCCTACACCTATTCAAGAGCAGGCTATCCCTATTTTACTCCAGAAAAAAGACTTATTGGGTTGCGCACAAACCGGAACTGGAAAAACAGCAGCCTTTACCTTGCCCATTATTCAACATTTACATGCTGAAGTAGATCAGAATCAGAAAAGACAAGTCAAGGCCTTGGTAATAACACCCACAAGAGAACTAGCCTTGCAAATTGAAGAAAATGTGGCAGCCTATGCTAGACACACCAAACTTAGACACGCTGTAATCTTTGGCGGAGTAAAGCAAGGTGCACAAACCAGAAGGTTGGCACAAGGGGTTGACTTTTTGGTTGCTACCCCGGGTAGGTTGCTCGATTTGATCGGACAAGGTTTTATTACCTTAAAACACATCAAGTACTTTGTTTTAGACGAAGCGGATCAAATGCTTGACATGGGCTTTATCCACGACATTAAAAAAGTGATCAAGCAGCTTCCAACAAACAGGCAGTCCTTGTTTTTTTCAGCCACTATGGCTCCAGCTATTGTAAAACTCTCGCAACAAATACTTGGTAAGCCTGAAAGGGTGACCATTAAACCTGAGCAAACTACAGCTGAGAAGGTAGAACAAAGCGTTTACATGGTAGCAAAGGCTGATAAGATCAAATTGCTAAGCCAACTAATTAAGAATAAATCAGTAGACTCTTCTTTGGTATTTTCCCGAACCAAGCACGGTGCTAATAAAGTGGTAAAGAAACTTGATCAGGCCGGCATAAAAGCTGAAGCGATTCATGGTAACAAATCGCAAAATGCCCGAGTAAAAGCCCTAGAAGGATTTAAGGCAGGAAAGATCAATGTTTTGGTAGCCACAGACATTGCTGCTAGGGGAATTGATGTTGAAGAACTTGATTTGGTGATTAACTACGACTTACCAAATGTAGCGGAAACCTATGTGCACAGAATTGGTAGAACCGGAAGAGCAAACGCAAGTGGAGAAGCCATTTCTTTCTGTGATGCTGAAGAGCGTTCCTATTTAAAGCAAATTGAAAAATTGATCAATACGCAATTAAGGGTTGTGAAAGATCATCAGTTTGTAGACAGTAGGCCGGATCTTCCACCTGCTAAGAAGACCAACAATCAAAGAAGGTCACCAAAACCGAAAAGAAAGGTTTCAAGAAAACCCTCTAATTAGCCTTAAAGCTGATAGATATCATTTTCAAGAAGTTCTGACCGCCATACATTTGCACAAAAAATGCAAACCCTACCACCAAGCAAAGCCATTGAAGCCTTAAAAAGTGGCGACCGCTTATTCATTCAAGGAGCCGCAATGACGCCTAGTCGTCTGATCGAAGAGATGTGCCTACAGTCGGATCGATTGGACAACATTGAGATTATTCACCTGCATACAGAAGGCCAGGCCTTGTATACAGAAGACTCTTATGTTTCCTCTTTCAAGGTCAACTCTTGCTTTGTGGGCGGTAATGTCCGTCATTCGATCAACAGTGGGCATGGAGATTATTTACCCATTTTTTTAAGCGAGGTGCACCTTTTGTTCGATCGTGAGATCTTACCCGTAGATGTTGCCTTCATTCAAGTATCTCCTCCTGATCAACACGGCTATTGCTCCTTAGGTACTTCAATAGATGTAACACTTTCAGCCATTAACTCGGCAAAAACGGTTATCGCACAAATAAATCCTAAGGTACCGAGAAGTCATGGAGATGGAATAATCCATTTTTCTAGAATAGATGCAGCCATTGATTATGATGCACCACTTTACCAATCAATTATTCAAGAGCCTTCAGCGGTAGATGAACAAATTGGTAGGCATGTAGCTGAATTGATTGACGATGGGGCTTGTCTTCAAATGGGCATTGGTGGTATACCGAATGTTGTTTTGAGTCAGTTGAGTGGTCATAAAAACCTTGGGATTCACACAGAAATGTTTTCGGATGGTATTCTTCCTTTAGTAGAGTCTGGGGTGATCAACGGCAAAAAGAAGTATTTGAAGAATGGAAAAATCGTGAGTTGCTTTGCAATGGGTTCACAAAAACTTTATGACTTTGTGGATGATAATCCCTCGGTGCACATGAAGGAAGCTGCTTACACCAATCGCACAGGACTAATTGCTATGAATAAAAAAGTAACAGCAATCAATTCTGCCATAGAAGTAGACCTAACCGGACAAGTTTGTGCAGACACGATTGGAAAGTACCAGTATTCAGGTGTAGGTGGTCAAATGGACTTTATCCGCGGTGCATCACTCTCAGAAGGTGGAAAAGCAATTATTGCCATGCCTTCTTGCACCAGGAAAGGCGAATCAAAGATCGTTTCCTTTTTAAAACAAGGTGCAGGTGTTACTACAACTCGTGCACATGTGCATTACATTGCCACCGAGTACGGTGTAGTAAACCTCTTTGGAAAAAACCTTCGCCAAAGAGCCAAAGACCTTATTTCAATTGCACATCCAGACCATAGAGAAGCATTAGAAAAAATGGCTTTTGAAAGGTTTGGAAGTAGCTTTTATTAATTTTCGAACCTAAGACATAAAATTGAACCAAGCATGAAAAACATACTCATAGCGGTAGAATTAAAAGATCAAGCTTTTAACCAACAAATAATTCAAGCTGCCCAGCAACTTGCAATTTGTTTCAAGGCCAAATGTTGGATCATACATATAGCTGCTCCTGAACCTGATTTTGTTGGTTATGAAGTAGGACCGCAATACATACGTGATGTTCAAGCTGAAGATTTACGTGAAGACCACAGAAGTCTGCAAAAAATTGCATCAGAATTAGAAAAGGCAGGGATTTCAGCTGAAGCCTTATTGATTCAAGGTCCTACAGAGGAAATGATTCTTAAAGAAGTAGAAAAACTAAACATAGACTTAGTTGTGCTTGGTAATAAAAAACACAGCAACTTTTACAGCACTTTTATTGGTAGTGTAACGGATGACTTGGTGCAAGACCTAGATATTCCAATTTATCTAATTCCCAAAAAGCAATAATTCTCCTTAAACCTTTTTATAAATGACTTGTCTAAGTTCCAAGTCAAACCATGAAATTAAAGTTTCTCCTTTTCTTAATTAGCATATTGCTTGGGCATTTTATAAAGGCTCAGTCAAACCAAACTACCCTAAAGGCGCGCATTTTAGACCCTGACAACAAGGTGGTACCCTTTGCAAATGTTGCACTCTACAAGAGCAATGATTCTACTCTGGTAAAAGGTGAGGCCAGTGATCTTGAAGGGAAAGTATTACTAACTGCGCCTCGAGGTAAATACTACCTTACCATCTCTTTTCTTTCATACAAGACAAAAACCATTTCAGACATTACTTTAAATAGCCCTACAACTGACTTGGGCAATATACAGCTCCAAAGCAATAGTCAGTTGTTAGATGAGGTGGAAGTCACTGCAGAACGCTCGCAAATGGAGCTTAAATTAGATAAGCGGATTTTCAATGTTGGGAAGGACCTCAGTAACATTGGCTCTAATGCAGCTGAGATTCTAGACAATATTCCATCGGTGCAGGTAGATGTTGAAGGAAATGTAAGCCTCAGAGGAAGCCAGAATGTTAGGGTACTAATTGATGGTAAACCTTCGAGTATTGTTGCAGGAAATATTGGGGATGCTCTAAGGCAATTTCAAGGTAACTTGATAGAACGCGTTGAAGTCATAACCAACCCATCTGCTCGCTATGACGCTGAAGGTGAAGTTGGTATTATAAACATTGTACTTAAAAAAGACAAGAAGAAAGGACTGAACGGGAGTTTTGAAGCAGTAGCCGGATATCCTGAAAACTTTCGCGGCTCCTTTAATTTAAACTACCGGCAAAAAAACATCAATTTATTCACCTCCGTTGGTGTATCGTATAGAAATTCACCAGGTGGCGGTGAAACTTTTCAAAGCTTCAACAGCCCTGATACCGCCTATTTATATACCATTGATAATGATCGCAGAAGAGGCGGAATATCGAACAATTTTAGATTAGGCTCCGATATCTTTTTAAATGACCTCAACACCATAACCGTGGCAGGTTTTTATCGCTTCTCTGATGAAAAGAATGTAGCCGAACTCACTTACAGAGATCTTTTCGGAAATGGGACGCTTTTTCAAGAAGTTTTTCGTGAGGATGAAGAGTCGGAAGATGGTGAAAATTTAGAAACAACCATTAACTACACTAAAAAATTTAGCGATCATGAAGATCATAAATTCACAATTGACCTGCAATGGAGTGAAAGAGATGACTTAGAAGAGTCAGACATTACCGAAACTAATTTTAGAACCAATGATGTTTTATTACAAGAAAGCAGCAATTTAGAATACAACCGCAATTACTTGATTCAATCAGACTACATTCATCCGGTAGGAGAAAATGGACTATTCGAAACAGGATTCAGAACGAGTCTTAGAACTGTTGAAAACGATTTTCAAGTGAGAGAAAGTCAAGGTGGGTCACCTTTTGAAGTGCTACCCGACTTCAATAATAATTTCATTTACAAAGAAGATATTTATGCAGCTTACATGATGTTTGGCAATGAAGTCAACAAATTCTCCTACCAATTTGGACTAAGAGCAGAGTACTCTGATATTTCAACGGAATTGAAATTAACTGATCAAACAAATAATTGGGAGTATCTTAATTTTTTCCCTTCCGCAAACCTTACCTATGAGTTTGAGAACAAGGATAATCTGCAATTAAGCTACAGCCGACGAATTAACCGACCGCGTTTTCGTTACCTCCTACCCTTTTCCAACTTTACAGATGCTCGTAACTTTTATGCAGGCAATCCAAATTTGCAGCCGGAGTATACAGATTCTTATGAATTGGGCTACTTGAAATACTTTGAAAAAGGTTCGCTTTTTTCTAGTGTTTACTACCGTTACCGAACGGGTGTGATCGATCGGATCACTACTACAGACGCAGAAGGCTTTACTATTCGCATTCCTGTCAACTTAGCAATAGAACATAATTTGGGCTATGAAATAAACGGAACCTATAAATTTTCAAAGAAAACGAGCATTAATGCCAATGCAAACCTCTACCGCTCTCAGAGTAGTGGTAACTATGAAGGATTGGTGCTAGAAAATACCGCCTTTGTAATGAGCGGAAGAATGATGATCCGAACCGAATTACCGAAAGAAATCAACAGTCAAGTAAGCATGAACTATCGTGCACCAAGACAAACAAACCAAGGTCAAGTAAAAGCTTTGTATAGTTTTGATTTATCTTTCTCAAAGGACGTTCTAAAAGGAAAAGGCACCTTAGTAGCAAGTGTTAGAGACCTTTTAAACAGCCGTGTCTACAGATCTGTTGTTGACGATGGGTTTCTCTTTAGGGAATCTGATTTCCAATGGCGGGTTAGGCAATTTCTTTTAAGCTTCACTTACCGAATTAATAAGAAGAAAAACAGAGGATCAGGAGGTCGAAGGGGAAACTACGAAAGCGATGACTTTTAGGCTTAATTTGGCTTTTATGAAATTGAGCGTCTATTTTTTTGCACTGATCATAAGCCTTTCTTCTTGCCAAAACCAACAGATACAATCCAAGCAATCAACAGTAGAGATTAGGGCGAATTACCTTGCCTTGGGCGATTCCTATACCATTGGGGAAAGCGTAAAGCTTTCAGAGTCTTTTCCTTATCAACTCAGAGCCTATTTGAACAGGAAGGATATTCTTGTAGAAGAACCAAAAATTATAGCCAAGACAGGCTGGCGAACCGATGATTTAATTACTGCTTTGAAAGGATCAGAATTAAAGACCAAATATGATCTCGTTAGTTTACTTATTGGGGTAAACAATCAATATCAAAACAAACCAATAAAACAGTTTAAAACAGAATTAGAAGCCTTGATCAAACAAGCCATAAGTTTATCAGAATACAGCGAACAAGGTGTAGTTTTAATTAGTATACCAGACTATGGGGTAACTCCTTTTGCTGCCAAGAAAAACCACAGTAAGATTGGCAAAGAGATCGACCAATACAATCAAATAATTAAATCAATGGCTTCTGATTACAAACTAGAATTTTACTACATCACTAACATTTCTCGAAAAGCCAATGAGAATTCTAGTCTATTAGCAGAAGACCAGCTGCATCCATCAGGCGAGATGTATGGATTATGGGTAGAAGAATTTGGCCCTCTTATTGAAAATAAAATTAGAAGACTCAAGTCAAAGTAAATCAACGCACTGCCTCTCAGTAGACTACACACTTTATTATTGATTTTTCATTAAAAAATGTTTAGTTTCGCGAATCCTATGAAGCATAGCCATACGGTTTCTTTTTACACGCTAGGCTGTAAGCTAAACTTTTCTGAAACTTCAGGTATTGCAAGACTTTTTGAAGAAGAAGGATTTGCAAGAATTGATTTTAGGGAAGGGGCTGATATAGTTGTGATTAATACCTGCTCTGTTACAGATCAGGCAGATAAGAAATGTCGCCAAATCGTAAAACAGGCAAAGAAACTGGCTCCTGCTGCTTTTATAGCGGTAATCGGTTGCTATGCTCAGCTTAAACCTGACGAAATTGCTCAAATTGAAGGAGTGAATTTAGTGCTGGGAGCAAACGAAAAGTTCAAACTAATAGAACACATCCAAGCTTGGGAAAGTAGACTGAATGAAACACGCGTAATTGCAGGAGAAGTTAAACAAGTAAAGGATTTTGTTCCCTCTTTTTCATACGGCGATAGAACCCGCAGTTTCTTAAAAGTACAAGATGGCTGTGACTATTTTTGCTCCTTTTGCACCATTCCATTAGCTAGGGGAAGAAGCAGAAGCAACAGCATTGAGGCAACGCTGAAAGTGGCTAGAGAGGTTGCTGAAACTGATGTAAAAGAAGTGGTTTTAACGGGCGTGAACATCGGGGACTTTGGTAAAGGAACAGATGAAACTTTCTACCAATTGATTCAGGAGCTAGATCAAATTGATGGGATTGAACGTTTCCGGATTTCCTCAATAGAACCTAACCTTCTTTCCAACGAGATCATAGAGTTTGTAGCAGGATCAAACAAGTTTGTTCCCCATTTCCATATTCCCTTACAATCAGGCTCTAACGAAATACTTAGAGCTATGAGAAGAAGGTATGGACGAGAGCTTTACGAGGATAGGGTTTCACTAATCAAAACTTTAATGCCACATGCCGCTATTGGAGTTGACGTTATAGTGGGATACCCCGGTGAAACAAAGGCTCACTTTGAAACGACTTACGAATTTCTCAGAGAGCTAAACGTAGCTTACTTTCATGTTTTCACTTATTCAGAGCGCAACAATACTGTGGCTGTAAGAAAAAGTGGTTCTATTCCGATGAAAGAAAGAAGAGAAAGAAGTAAGATGCTGCAAATACTTTCAGAGAAAAAGAAAAGACAATTCTACAATAATCAACTCAATCAAGAATTTTCTGTGCTTTTTGAAGCACAAGAACAAGATGGATTTATGTACGGTTTTACTGAAAATTATTTAAAAATAAAAAGCCTGTATAATCCTGAATGGATTAATCAACTAAAAAAAGTAGTGCCTACAGCCGTTAATGCAGACGGAACAATAAAGGCAGAAATACTGATAGACGAACCTGTGCACGCATAATGCACCAAATCAAGAACTATGGGAAGACCTTCTACGAAACCAAAAAAACTTAAAGATGGATTTTACCTTGAGGTAAAAAATCAAGGAGCCAAATCTGGTATAAAGATTCGCAGAGATACTTACGACGAAATGATGTTAGCTAAAAAGAATTTTGAGCGTACAAAAGAAGTTAAAGTACTCGGCGAAGTCGTTGACGACACTTTTGTTGACGAAAAGAAGAAAAAGAGAAAAAAGAAGGCGGCAAAGAAAAAGAAAAGCTAGATCAAACGTCGTCCCAATCAATCTTTGTGCCGGCCACTTTTGGTCGGCCAATGCAAGTTAAGGCGTATCCTTCTTTGATTTCATCCTCTCCCAGTCCAAAGTTATTTTCCATTTCTACTTCTCCGGAAACAACTTTGGCTTTGCAGGTTGTACACACCCCTGACTGACAAGAATAGGGCGGATCAATACCGATACGCTCGGCTCCTTCCATGATTGTTTCTTGATCACCAAGTTCAATTTGGTGTTCTTCTTCATCTATAACTACGGTAACGAGGTTTACTTGTTCAGACATGATATTTTCAATTTAAGTTTGCAAATTTAGGAGATTAAGAAGAACCATAGGGGCTTTTAAAGGGCTTCTAGAATATTTCTTTCTATTCGTTTTAGCGGTTCCTCTTCACTTGATTGTTTTTGAAAGTTTTCCCCACTTAATTTTTCGTACAACTTAATGTAACGATCGGAAACGAGTTCAACAAAATCCTCAGGCATATCTGGCATTTTTTGACCTTGCTTGCCTTGAAATCCATTTTCCATGAGCCATTCTCTCACAAACTCTTTACTTAGCTGTTGCTGCTTCTCGCCTTTTCTAAGCTTTTCCTCATAGGCATCTGCATAAAAGTAACGTGAAGAATCAGGTGTGTGGATCTCATCGATCAGGTAAATTTTATCCCCCACCTTACCAAATTCATATTTAGTATCAACCAAGATCAAACCTTGTTGCTTGGCAAGTTCGGTACCTCTAGCAAATAGTTTTCTTGTATAGTCTTCTAACTTTAAGTAATCTGACTCTGAAACTATTCCTTTAGCTAAAATCTCTTCTCTAGTAATGTCCTCATCATGCCCCTCTTCTGCTTTGGTAGCCGGTGTAATGATTGGACTAGGGAATGCCTGATTTTCAATCATTCCTTCTTCCATAGCAACCCCACATATAGTTCTTTTGCCTGCCTTGTATTCCCTCCAAGCATGACCACATAAATAAGCCCGAATGACCATTTCAATTTTAATTGGCTCACAGCGTTTCCCAATAGTTACGTTGGGGTCGGGAGTGCTCAGCACCCAATTGGGGACAATATCTTTAGTTTTTGACAAAAATAAGGCAGCAAGTTGATTCAATACTTGGCCTTTATAGGGTATTGCCTTAGGTAAGATATGATCGAATGCCGAAATACGGTCGGTTGCGATCATGAGAAGCTTATCTTCTCCTACACTGTATACATCCCTCACTTTGCCATGATAGAGTTCTTTTTGATTAGGAAAGGAAAAATTGGTTGATTCAATTGTCGGCTTTAGCATCAGGCTTATTGCTTTTTAAGTTTTTATTCTTTTCCTCCATGTCATAGGCTTCAATGATCTTTCTTACCAAATGATGTCTGATCACGTCTTTACCATCAAAGTGAATGAAGTCTATTCCCTTAGTACCTTTTAGAATTTCAGTTGCTTGAATTAAGCCAGAAGGTTGATTTTTAGGTAAATCTACTTGAGAAGCATCACCGGTAATGCAAAACTTTGCGTGCTTACCCATTCGAGTAAGAAACATTTTGAACTGGCTTTTAGTGGCATTTTGAGCCTCATCCAAGATCACAAAAGCATGGTCGAGCGTTCTCCCTCGCATAAAAGCCAAAGGTGCTATCTGCACTACTCCATTTTCGATGTAATCATTCAAACGCTCAGCGGGAAACATATCATGTAAAGCATCATACAGTGGTTGCAAGAAGGGATCTAACTTCTCTTTCAGATCACCCGGCAAAAAGCCGAGGTTCTCCCCTGCCTCTACCGCAGGTCGAGTAAGGATAATGCGTCTCACTTCTTTATTTTTTAAAGCTCTTGCAGCTAAGGCAACCGCGGTGTAAGTTTTACCAGTACCTGCAGGACCAAGGGCAAAAACCATATCATTTTTGAGTACACTCTTCACCAATTTTCGTTGGTTTACTGTTCTGGCTTTAACCAATAGGCCATGATTTCCATGAACCAAGATCTCGTCTGTTTCAGCCAATTGAGATTTTATCTCCTTCGCCTCAGCGCCGAGCATACGCTCAATTTGGCTTTCTGTAAGTTGCTCAAATTTCAATAGGTGGTGGATTAAAAGCCGAAGACTGTCTTCAAATTGAGTAACCAAACTTTTCTCACCTTTCAAGATAAGTTGATTGCCTCTAGCTACGATTTGTAGTTTTGAAAAATGTTTTTTTAACTGTTTTAGATTTTGTTCATTAACCCCAAATAATTCTACCGGGTTAACTTCAGAAATGACAACAACTTTTTCTATCAAATGCTTCTTCGTTTGTTCGTGTGGTGTAAGAATCCTCCTACGAAATTATTACTAATTTTGGTCGCAACAAATAATCACTTGAAATTCTTCAATAGAGCCAATGGCCATTGTTACCCTTACTACAGACCTAGGTTTAAAAGACCATTATGTTGGGGTGGTAAAAGGCAGTCTGCTTAAGCTTTGCCCTGAAGCCAGAATCATTGACATTAGCCACAACATAGAGCCTTACAACATTATTCAGGCCGCTTTCACCTTAAAAAATGCTTACAAAGAATTTCCTGAGGGCAGCATTCACATCATAGGGGTTAATCCTGAGGCAGACCTTGACGCAACTCATTTGGTGATCAAGCATAACGGACATTATTTTATTGGAGCAGACAATGGTGTTTTTTCATTGATTCTCGAAGAGTCACCTGATCAGATCATAGAGCTTAACATCAATCCTGAACTAGAATCGAAATCGTTTCCAACCAAGGATATTTTTGCAAAAGCGGCAGCCCACCTTGCTAAAGGCGGAACACTAGAAATGATCGGAAGCAAGAAGGAAGCTGTTCTAGAGCGCTCTCTTTTTCAGGCTGTTTCGGTAGAAAATTTCATCAAAGGAATGGTACTCTACATTGATCACTATGGAAATATTTTAACCAATATCGAAGAGCCTTTCTTTAAAGCATTTGGAAGAGGACGCGATTTTAGCATAGAATTTAGACAAGGTGAATACAACATCAATCGAATTAGTAAAGGTTATAGCGATGTGCCTGAGGGAGAAAAGCTGGCCCTGTTCAGTTCATCTAAGCTTTTAGAAATTGCTATGAATAAAGGAAATGCCAGTCGGCTGCTTGGTCTACAAGAATCTGATTCGATAAGAATAGAGTTTTATGATCGTTAGAATAGTCAAAATGCATTTTCGTGAAAATGAAGTTGAAAATTTCATTGCTGTTTTTGAAGCATCTAAGGATTTTATCAGAGAATTTCCTGGCAATCATCACTTACAGCTGCTGCAAGACCAAAGGGAGTCAGGAATATTCTTCACCTACAGCATTTGGGATAATGAGGAGGCGCTGAATCTTTACCGCAAATCTGACCTATTTCGACAAACATGGGCTAAAACAAAGCCTCTCTTTGAAAAACCTGCAGAAGCCTGGAGCACTGAGCGCTTATCAATTCAAGCATGAGCAATTTGATCTCTATCCTCATGCCTGTAAAAAACGCAGAGCCTTTTCTTGAGGAGTGCCTTGAAAGCATTTTAGAACAGGACGAAGCACACTGGGAACTCATCGCGGTTAACGATCATTCAACTGACAATTCATTAGCAACGCTCAATAGTTTTGCCAAGCAGGATGAACGAATAAAAGTAATGAGCTGTGATGAAAAAGGAGTAATTCCCGCACTTCGGTTAGCATATGAAAATAGCATTGGAGCACTCATTCACCGGATGGATGCAGATGATTTGATGCCTAAAAAGAAGTTGAGCAGCTTAAAGCATGCCATTTTAGCTTCTCCTAAAGGAAGCGTTGCTAGCGGAAAAGTTTATTATTTTTCCAAAGAAGGCTTAAATGAAGGGTATAGAAACTATGAGCGATGGCTAAACCAGCTTTGTACCAAAAAAAATCAATGGGAAGAGATCTACAAAGAGTGTGTAATTGCTTCTCCCAATTGGATGATTAGGAGGTCTGATCTAGAGCAAGTCAATGCCTTTCGTGTCAATCGATATCCAGAAGACTACGATCTGGTTTTTCGCTTTTACGAAGCCAATTACAAAGTGGTTTGCTTAGATAAAATTACACATCATTGGCGCGACCATAAGGCAAGAAGCAGCCGAAACATGGAAGTTTATAAACACAATGATTACTTTGAGCTAAAATGGTTTTACTTTAAAAAGCTAGATTACAGATCAGATCGACCTTTAATGATATGGGGAGCTGGTCCAAAAGGCAAAAAGCTAGCTCGCACTATAAACGAAGATGGCACATCTTTTAATTGGGTGAGCAACAATCCTAACAAACACGGCAAAGAAATTTACAATAAGATCTTAGCTTCGTTTGAAAGCATTTTACACCAAGACCAACCGCAGATATTAATTGCAGTTGGTAATAAAGAAGCTCAGAAAAAAATAAGATTATTTTTAAACCAACATGATTACTCAGAAGGAAAGGACTACTTTTTCTTTTGCTAATAGCACTAACAAACTATTGAAATGACCAAGATTAAAAGTATAGCGGTATTTTGCGCATCTTCCGAGGGGAATTCAGACGTTTATGTAGAAAATGCTTACAAGCTAGGTGAAACCCTTGCAAAAGAAGGTTATAAATTGGTGTATGGTGGTGCTTCAGTTGGATGCATGGGAGCAGTTGCAAGGGGTGCGGTTGAACATGGAGGAATTGTAACTGGGGTGCTACCCCACTTTTTGGCTAAGAGAGAAATTGCTCAACATAATTTACACGAATTGATCATGGTTGACTCCATGCATGAGCGAAAACTAAAAATGAATGAACTCAGTGACGCTTGTATAAGCCTTCCCGGTGGATTTGGAACCATGGAAGAGTTTTTTGAAATGATTACTTGGGGTCAACTTGGTCTACATCAAAAACCCTCTGCGCTATTGAATGTGAATGGATTTTACGATCACTTGATTGCTCAATTGAAATTCATGAATCAAGAGCAATTGCTTAAGGATAAGTACCTTAAAATGGTCTTAATAGATAAGGATATAAAAAGGCTACTGAGAAGCATAGAAAATTACCAGCCGCCAGAAATTGAAAAATGGCTTGTAGAAGAAAAAAGCTAAGCAACCTGATTTGTAAAATGTACGTCTAGGCTTAATGAAAAGCTTTTTTCTCAAATTACTCTACCTTCTTGCTTCAGCCTTAAGCCTCTTGGTTTTTTTGAGTGTTTACTAGATTTGAAACCAAAAAACAACCTATTAATTTTAGAAGGAGTTGATTTTGTTTCAATTATTTACGTTATTTAAGAATTAAACTCTTTTATTTGTAGATTGTAACCTAGTATATTAAAGATGAGAAACTTTACATTATTATTTCTTTTGTCAGCTTGCTTATTGAGCTTTGGACAGAACAAACAGAATCCTTGGAGAATTGGAATTCATATTGGATCAGAGCAATACAACGGAGATGTTGAAAACCAATTTTTCAACTTTACTGATCACCACAATGGCTTAGCCGGTTTTTCAGTATCGCGCTATCTTTCACCGCACTTTGATGTTGCAGCAGATTTAACACTAGGTGATTTAAAAATTAGTAGAACTGAAACTCGCCCATCAAGGTCTATATACAATATGAACCAAGCTAATGTGCACTTGAAGTTTAATTTCTTTAAAAATGACAATGTAAAATTCAGACCTTTCATTTTTGCAGGTATAGGTTACATGACATTTGACCAAGAGGGTTCTAGCGATAATACAAGTTACCTAGCTCTGCCAAGTGGTGGTATAGGAGTCAACTACAAATTGAACGAAAACGTTAATATCAGGTATCAAAACACGCTTTTAGTTGCCAATGGAGATGACTTTGAAGGCGAAACTGACGGTAGCAACGACATGTTCTTACAAAGCTCCATTGGAGTTAGTACTGTGATTAAATCTACCCAAGATATCGATAAAGATGGTGTTCCAGACCGAAAGGATCAATGTCCTAACACTGAATTAGGAATGAAAGTTGACAAATTTGGTTGTGCGGTTGATTTAGATCTCGATGGTATTCCAAACGATAGAGATAAATGTCCAAGCATGCCAGGTTTTGAATACACCAATGGCTGTCCTGATAGCGACAATGATAGTATAGCAAATGCTGACGATCCTTGTCCTAATGTTGCAGGTACGCTTAATGGTTGTCCTGATAGTGATGGAGATTTAGTGGCAGATAAAGATGATAAATGTCCTGATGTGGCAGGTTTAGAATCCTTAGGTGGTTGTCCTGAAGAAGTTATTGAGGAAGAAAGTAAACGCATGGGTGTATTTACTTACAATAACCTCCCAATGGAAAATGCAGCACTTGTTGTGCTAGACGAAAATGGCAATCCTGTAGATACGATCTACACTGATGGAAATGGAAAATTTGAATTTAGTCCATTAGAAGCCGATAAAAACTACTCGCTCAAACCTATCAACCTTGACGGTAGTGCTGATGATGTTGAAATTTACCTAGTAGATGAAGCAGGTAATAAACGCACCACTTCTGAGAAAGATGGCAAGTTTGTATTTACTGATACAGAAGAAGAGCCTAAGAAAGAAGAGGAAAAGGTTATTGCTAAGAAAGAGCCTAAGAAAGAAGTGGAAGGTATTCCAAGTGAATTGCTAACCGATATTAATTTTGACTCTGAGAGCTTTACCATCAAGATTAAGTACTATGACCAGCTTAATAAGCTAGCAATGGCATTGAAAAAAGCAGAAAATATTTCTGTAGACATCAAAGCTTTTGCAGATAGCACAGGTCCTGAAGGTTACAACCAGCGCTTAACTGACCGAAGAGCAGACAGAATTGAGCGTTACTTAATTAGAAAAGGTGTACCAGCTGACCAAATCAAAGCAGTAGGAATGGGTGAAAGTAATCCAATTGCGACGAACGAAACAGCTGAAGGAAGAGCTCAAAACAGAAGAGTTGAAATCAACATAATAGACTAAGAATAAGTTAATTTCCAATTCAAAGCCCCTGCTGATGCAGGGGCTTTTTTTATTACTCAAAAACTGTCCTACACAAATCAAACATGATTTGACTGCAGCGTTTTGCTTTGTACTATAGTTGTAGGCAATTGCAGGTCACCTAGTCCTAATTATTCCAAAAAGTTTTTTTGACTAACAATTTTCAATCTGAGCACAAGTTCTGATAGAAAGTGTAGATCGCTGAGTTTTTGACTGTTTGTAAAGCGGACATAGCACATGTGCCCGCCTGCGGACGGGCAGGCATAAGGGTTTTCAATAAGCATTCGTCTGGCAAATGGCCATACTGCGAGCAGCTCCTACCTACAGTTGAAAAGCCACTTTCGGCGGAGGCACGGGCGCAGCAAAGTAATTGCCTTTACTCCACTTTAATTTGGAGTGGTTTGAACTACTGTATTTCGCCGCTCTTCGATTTAGTTTCTGAAGTTTCAACGGCTTTTCACTACTTTAATTCTTATAATCAAAAACCGGCACACCTGCTTTAGCCAAAACGTTTACAACTTAAGTGTACTAGTAAGGAGAAAGGACTCTCTAGCTTAAGTAGCAGCTGAGAACTCAAACCAATACTTCATCTTGACACAAGCAAACGTTCAATAGATAGTAATTGGTAAATAGGGACTGTGTGGTATTGGTGCTCTTGTAATAAGTAATAGGAATTAAGGTCTTTATTGGCTTATTGAGGTTTTATTCATTAGAAACCCTATTTGGAGTTACGTCAAACTTATAGCTTGTGGCTATTAAACGGTTATTTCATGCATAGAGTAAGAGAAATCCTACTTTGATTCTGACAGTGTTTATAGCTTCTTTCAAAACCAATCTTTTGCACTTCTTATTAAATTCGCTCTTAGCGTCTGATAGAGAAATATATTAAATAAAAAAGCCGAAGAGATTTCTCTCTTCGGCTGTGCTTTAAAGCAGTTTAGACTGTGCTTTAGTTACATCTAATGCCTAACTAAACTATAGGATAACAAATTACTTTTTATCACCCTTTTTACTTTCGTCCCCTTCAAGCTCGTCTTTCAAGCTAGCAAGAGCGTCAAGGTCTCCAAGAGTTGTTTTCTCTTGACCTTTGTTCATGTCCTTGATTGCTTTCTGTGTAGCTCTTTTATGAGAACTTGCTTTCTTACGTTTAATGTTTTGCTCCTCTTGCTCAACTTCCTTATGGATTTGAGTGTGAGAAACAATGATCTTACGTGCATGCTTGTTGAAGTCCATGATCTTGAAATCTAGTTCTTCGTCTTTTTCAGCATTCTTACCATCTTCTTTCACCAAGTTGCGCTTAGTTGCAAATGCTTCTACACCATAAGGTAGAATAACAGTTGCTCCTTTAGCATTAACTTCACTGATGGTTCCTTTATGGATGCTGTCAATTTCAAAAACAGTTTCAAAAGTCTCCCAAGGATTCTCTTCAAGTTGCTTGTATCCTAAGCTCAATCTTCTTTGCTCTTGGTCTATCTCTAAGATCACAACCTCCATTTCTTCGCCTACAGCGGTTACTTCTTTTGGATGGTTGATTTTCTTAGACCAAGAAAGATCAGAAATGTGAACTAATCCATCTACTCCTTCTTCTAATTCAACAAATACTCCAAAATCTGAAATATTGGTCACTTTACCCTTATGCTTAGAATCTACAGGATACTTTGTTGCAATGTCTTCCCATGGATCTGGAGTAAGTTGTTTCACCCCTAAGGACATTTTGCGTTCTTCTCTATCCAAGGTTAAGATCACAGACTCTACTTCATCTCCAACATTGAAAAATGCTTGAGCAGGCTGCAATTGATTCGACCAAGAAATTTCAGAAACATGAACTAGTCCTTCAACACCCGGCTGAATTTCAACGAAGGCGCCGTAATCGGCTACTACTACAACTTTACCTTTTACTTTATCACCAACTTGTAGTTTGTCATCAAGTTTTTCCCATGGATGACCTTCAAGCTGCTTCATACCTAAGGCAATACGCTTTTTGTCATCGTCAAAGTCTAGAATTACAACTTTTACTACTTCGTCTAGCTCAACTACTTCTTCAGGGTGATTTACTCTACCCCATGATAGGTCAGTGATGTGTACTAAACCGTCTACTCCACCTAAGTCAATAAATACACCGTAAGAAGTAATGTTCTTCACTGTACCTTCAAGCACTTGACCTTTCTCTAACTGAGAAATGATCTCTTTCTTCTGAACTTCAAGCTCAGCTTCAATTAGTGCTTTATGCGAAACAACTACGTTTTTAAACTCTTTGTTGATCTTAACCACTTTAAATTCCATGGTTTTGTCAACATACTGGTCGTAGTCTCTAATTGGTTTAACATCAATTTGTGATCCAGGCAAGAAAGCCTCAATTCCAAATACATCAACGATCAAACCACCTTTAGTACGGCATTTTACGTGTCCTTTGATTACCTCTTGGGTATCTAAAGCTTGATTGACACGATCCCATGCTCTAAGTGCTCTCGCTTTCTTATGAGAGAGAACCAACTGTCCATTTCGATCTTCTTGGCTTTCGATAAATACTTCTACCTCATCACCTACTTTAAGATCATCTCTATATTTCAATTCTGACATGCTAATCACACCATCAGACTTGTACCCAATATCTACCACAACTTCTCTTGGAGAGATGCTTACGATCTTTCCATCAATCACATCTTGTTCCTGAATAGAAGTTAAAGTCTCATCGTACATTTCCTCAAGCTCTTTCTGCTCTTGGTCGCTGTACTTATCATCAAACTTTCCGATAGCATCCCAGTCAAACTCTTTTCTAAAAGTTGCAAGTTCTTGTTGACGCTCTTCTTTAGTTTGAGGTTTTTCTTCAGCTTTTACCTCTTCTGCATCGGTTGTTTTGTCTTTTACAATCGCAGCCTCACGCGCTTCAACCTTTTGTCTTGGTTTGCTAATGCGCTTTGCCTTAGGTTCAGCTTTTTTAGTTTCTTTTTCCGCTTTTTCTACTGATTCAGAATCTTCTTTTGCCGCTTTTGCTTCTTCCTTTACAGCTTCTTTTTTAGGAGTCGCTTTACCGGCTGTTGCTTTTTCAGCTTTCTTCTCAGCTTTTGGCTTACTTTCTTCTTTAGATTCAGCCTTTTCAGTGGATTTCTTTTCTTCTGCTTTTGGAGTTGCAGTTTCTTTTTTAGCAGTTTCTTTGGTTTCTGCTTTTTTGTCTTCTGCCTTGTTTTCGGCAGCTTTTTCGTTAGATTCAGCCATTAAGACCTTGTTTTGTATTTCGTTTTTTGATCGGCATGAAAACGAAAGTTTGTTTAAAAATCCCCTTCATACCGCTAAAGGGGCCTATTTTTTTGAGGGCGCAAAGATAGTAAATAAATGTTTGAATATTAGCTTCTTGAAGTGGAGGAAATATTGAACTTAAAATAAACTTAAAAAGTAGTCATTAGTTACATTTGCATAGCTATGAAACAATTCGATATCCCAACCTTTTACCGCAGTTCTTTCATTTCTGAAATCAAAGAAAGCCGCAAAATAACTGATCCTCGAAAAAAAGACTTCACTCCTACTACGCTCGACTTTGGGCCTATCAAAGTATTGATTGCCCGTCATTTCGGTTTTTGCTACGGAGTTGAAAATGCGATTGAAATAGCCTACAAAGCAGTAGAAGAAAATCCCGGTAAAAACATTTATTTACTCAGTCAGATGATCCACAACCCAAAAGTGAATCATGACTTAAGGGCTATGGGCATCAATTTCATTATGGACACCCAAGGAAATCAATTTATTTCATGGGACCAGATCCAAAAAGATGATATCGTGATCATACCGGCTTTTGGCACTACCATAGAAGTAGAGGAATTGCTAAAAGATAAAGGAGTAGAATTAAAACAATATGATACCACTTGCCCGTTTGTAACTAAGGTATGGAAGCAATCTGAAAAGCTTGGTAAAAAGGACTACACAGTTATTATACACGGTAAGCACAAACATGAAGAAACAAGGGCAACTTTCTCACATTCATCTCAGTATGCCAAATCAATTGTGGTAAGGGATATGGATGAGGCCGAGCAACTTGGTTCATTTATGATGGGACAAATGGATCTGGACAGATTTCATGAGGTCTTTGCTAACCAAGTTTCTGATGGTTTTGACCCTAAAAAGGACTTAGACCGCGTAGGGGTGGTTAACCAAACCACCATGCTTGCTTCTGACACGCAGGCCATAGCTGATTACTTTAAGGGTGTAATGGTAGATCGATTTGGAGAAGATCAAGCGAAAGAACACTTTGCAGATACACGCGACACCCTTTGTTATGCGACTAACGACAACCAACAGGCTACTTATGGGCTTTTAGAAGAGGAGGCCGACGTAGCTTTTGTAGTTGGGGGTTTCAACAGTTCCAACACTTCTCACCTTGTTGAATTGTGTGAAGAAAAATTACCCACTTATTTTATTTCAAGTGGTGAAGAACTTCTTTCAAAAGATAAAATCAGGCATTTTGACTTTCATACAAAACAAATGAAACAAACTGAAAACTATTTACCTGATCTAGAGCCCTTAAAAATAATTCTCACCTCAGGCGCTTCTTGTCCTGATGCGGTGGTAGATGGTGTATTGGATCGGCTTTTAAGCTTTTTTGAAATTAAGCGATCTAAGGAAGAAATTTTGAATGAAATAAGAATGAACTAAGCAAACTTTTCTTGCAAGAGTCTTAACACAAAGTTCAATTGCTCATCCTGATCAAGGTGTGAATTATCCAACTCAATAGCATCCTTAGCTTTTACCAGCGGATTTTCTTCTCGGTGAGTATCTTGATGATCCCGTTTTTTGAGGTTTTCTTCAACCTCTTCTAAGGAAATCTGCTGCCCCTTTTTTTGTAACTCTTGGTACCTTCTTTCAGCTCTAATCTCAGGTGAGGCGGTCATGAATAACTTCAATTCTGCTTGAGGAAATACTTTTGTACCAATATCTCTCCCATCTACTACAATGCCCTTGTTCTTCCCTGCTTCTCTTTGCAATTGAAGCATACGCTTACGAATTTCTTTCAACTGCGCCACTTCACTTACCGCGTTAGAAACTGCCTTGCCCCTGATTTCCTTTTCAACTGGCTTTCCATTCAAGTAAGTAATATTCTCCGCTGTTATCGGATCGGGCTTAAAGGTAATTTCAACCTCATTGAGGAGCTTGGAAATTTCTTGATCGTTCAAATTAGCCACCTCTACTCCTTTTTGAATCCCATAGAGGGTAACAGCTCTGTACATCGCCCCTGTATCGAGGTAGGCAAAACCCAATCTTTTTGCTAAGGCTTTGGCTAGCGTACTTTTTCCGCAGGAAGAAAAACCGTCAATTGCTATAATAATGGGTTCCATCGGCTGAATTAATTGATAAAGTCAGAAAGACGGGTTGAAAGCGAAAAGGTATTAGTAGCTCCTGCTTGATGAAAGGCTGACCTACCATAACTTAGGTGAAACTTAGAAATACGCAGACCAAAGCCCCAACTTAAACCAACTGTACCAAGTCTCTCATCAATTCGCAATTCACTTCTTCTTAAGTAGCTGTAGCCTAAACGAACATTGAAATTTTCAGAGATTAAGAATTCTGCGTTAACGATCATATGACGTGCAAGATTGTCAAAGAAACCGGGTTCACTTTCTTCCTCTACTTGACTTGGGTCGAGTAAAACGGAGCTTTCAACTTCATCATTCGGATTATCGTACTGCAGGTCCCATTGTTGCAGGTGGGTATAAATCATGCCCAAACGCAAAGGCACCTTTGATAGGCGTTTGCTAAAACCCAATTGCATTTCATAGGGCAAGCTGGCTTCATTTCCTTCATAATAAGCCGATAACTGTCCGCCTAAATTCTTGATTAAAAAACTCAGGGTTACTTCTCGCTTTCTGGAGTAATACGTCAGACCTAGATCTGCAGCCATGGCCAAGGACTGATTTTCAAAAAGGTCTGAATAAATGGTTTTTACATTTATTCCGGCAGTAAAATTTGAATCTAAAGCGCGGGCATAACCTAATTGAAAAGCATACTCTCCAGCGGTAAAGGTTCCGAGTTCGTTTCCGGCATTATCAGTCTCAGTAAAATCACCGTAATTGATGTAATTCAAGGCAAGGTTGAAAGTGCCAATACTGTCAAAGTGCTTGGCATAAGCTGCATTACCGTAACTAATGTCTGTAAGGTAATCCACATAAGTAAAAGCCAATTTTTGATCCATGGCTTTATTGAGTAATGAAGGATTTTCAATTCCCAAAAAGAGATCATCGTCTTGCACGGCAATTTGATTTCCGCCAAGGGCAGCAACTCGAGCAGAAGAAGTAAGGTTTAAAAACTCATAGCTGTTGTTACCTCCCATTTGAGCATAGATGAGACTTGGCAGTAGCGTCAAGAATAAAAAAGCAGCATTTTTATGCATCATTTGGGTAGCGAAAGAAAGATTACGCTAAGGTAATTGAATTATTGCCTAGTAATAAAATAAAGCGCTAAAATCAATTCGGTTGATTGATGTATTCCTTCTTTTTCACTAAAGCAAACAGCTGACCTTCAAGCTCTAGATACCCTTGATCGTAGCAAAAATGGTAAACTTTATTTTCTTTGGTTTTATAAAGATCAGTGTGGTAGTTAAAGCTAAAGCCTTTTTTTAACAGTTGATCGCGGTGAACTTTTGCCTTTCCTTTAGGATTGAGTTTGGCGAGGATCCGTCGGTTCTTTCTCAAAATGCTGTTAACCGATCTAATGTAATTATTCTCTTCTCTGAGTGATTTATTGTTGTAGGCATTTCT
>P_2C_Liq_1_UnCtyDRAFT_1000192_pt1 | contig 25866 bp, 21 predicted proteins | sample Pon2CUnioCityCA_2_FD_10234 | JGI IMG/M metagenome (IMG submission 10234) | reverse complement strand
GGTATGGCACGTAAGTTTCCTGAAAAGAATTTTATTGGAGTTGACATCAAGGGTGCCCGTATGTGGAGAGGGGCAAAAACGTCGCTTGAGGAAGGGATCAAAAATGTCGCTTTTCTGCGTACACGTATTGAGTTTATCGAAGGCTGTTTTGCTGAGAATGAGGTTGACGAAATCTGGATCACCTTTCCTGACCCTCAACCAAAAGACCGTCAAGAAAAAAAGCGTTTAACTGGTCCACAATTTCTGAAGCGTTACCTTTCTTTTTTGAAAACAGATGGGATTATTCACCTTAAAACAGATAATCAGTTCTTTTATGACTGGTCGCTTGAAGAGGTAAAGCGTCATGGGTATGAAATTTTAGTTTCTACAGCAGACCTATATGCTGGAAAGATTGCCGATTTTGATGAGAAGACACAAGAAATTCTTTCTATAAAAACCCACTATGAAAAGATCTTTACAGAGAAAGGGCATAAGATCCATTATCTAAAATTTAAGCCAAATGGCCAAGACCCTAAAGCTTAGTGAAAAAAATAAGGATTTCTTTGAGATGGTTTATCAGGTAGTTCGGCTAATTCCTGAAGGCCGGGTGACTTCTTATGGAGCCATAGCAAATTACCTAGGCCGCAGAGGTGGTGCAAGAATGGTGGGCTGGGCTATGAATGCTTCACACACTCAGCGTGAATATGTGCCTGCTCATCGGGTAGTGAATAGAAATGGAGTCTTGAGTGGCAAGCATCACTTCCCAACAGAAAAACCCATGCAATTGAGCCTAGAGCAAGAAGGAATTGAAGTCAAGGAAGATCAAATTCTTGAATTTGAAAAGTTCTTTTGGGATCCGCAACAGGAATTAGATTGGGATTAAAACCCTCTAAATAGGCACAACTAAAGCGTAGTAGTATTGTTAATTTTGCAAGATGAGCATAACGATTGAAAAGGTAAAAGAAGCACTGTCATATGTGATAGAGCCTGATTTAAAGAAAGACGTAGTCAGTTTAGATTTAGTTTCCAACATTCAAGTTGAAGGAAATAGAGTGAGTTTTGATCTACAAATCTCTAATCCGGCCATGCACAGCCGCAAACGAATGGAAGAAGCTTGCGAGCATCATCTGAAAAGTAAATTGGGCGCTGAGCTTGAAGTAGAAGCCAACGTGACAGCTATGGGTAAAGCACATGAGCGAAAACCTGAGCACAGAACCATGCTTCCAGGTGTAAAGCACATTGTTGCGGTTGCATCTGGTAAGGGAGGAGTTGGAAAGTCCACTGTTTCTGCAAATTTAGCAGCTGGCTTAGCAAAGAAAGGATATAAGGTTGGTTTGGTTGATGCTGATATTTATGGACCATCAGTACCGGCCATGTTTGATGTAAGTCAAGACAAGCCAGCCATGATCAAAATTGAGGGTAAGGAGTACATTAAGCCTGTAGAGAGTTATGGAGTAAAAATGCTATCAATCGGCTTCTTTTCTACTCCTGATCAAGCTGTGGTTTGGAGAGGTCCAATGGCTACCAAAGCATTAACGCAACTTTTTCAAGATGCGCATTGGGGCGAGTTAGATTATATGGTAGTCGACCTTCCTCCGGGAACTGGCGATGTACACCTGACCTTAGTGCAGCAAATTCCTTTAAGCGGTGCGGTGGTCGTTTCTACCCCACAGGAAATTGCCTTGGTAGACGTAAGAAAGGCTTTGGGTATGTTCAGTTTGCCACAAATCAATGTTCCTGTTTTAGGATTAGTGGAAAACATGGCCTATTTCACCCCTGAAGAATTGCCGGATCATAAATACTACATTTTTGGAAAAGGCGGAGCGAAAGACCTTGCTGTTCGTATGGATATTAATTACTTAGCTGAAATACCTTTAGTGCAAAGCATAAGAGAAGCAGGAGATGCAGGAAGGCCTGCTGTATTACAAGAAAACACACCACAGTCCAAAGCTTTTGAAGAAATGGTAGATGGAGTGATAAAGCGAGTAAACCAATGATTCTTTCTTATATTTAATTTATGGAATCAGCAGAATATAAAGCAACCATGGATAAGGTGGAGGAAGCGATCCAGCAGCTTCGTCCTTTCTTAGAGGCTGACGGCGGTGATATAAAACTATTGCGCATTGAAGACCAGGTAGCAAAAGTTAAGCTATTGGGAGCCTGCCACGATTGTTCAATGTCGGCTATGACTTTAAAAGCTGGGGTTGAGGAAGCGGTTAAGAAAGCTGTTCCAGCTATTCAAAAAGTTGAAGCGGTAGAAGAGTAAATTAATGCGCTTGATAAACCTTTACTCAAATTCAAGCAAGGCGAATCTTATCTTCTTTTTATGCAAGTCTTTCATGTCTTTCAGCTCATCTAGATCTGAAATGTTTAAATTTCTATTACTCATTATATAAAATATATAATTGATTATCTTTCGAAAAGGCAAAATAGCCTAAACCTTGCTTGGTTGGGGCATTGCCTGTTTGGCTTTTGGGTAGTACTATTTTTTTATATTTCAATTTTCCTTCCTCACTAAAGGGTAAGACAACAGCCTCTTTACTGTTTATTTGGGCGTTAATGGCACAAGAATAAGTGCTGCATTCAGCCTAAGTAAAGTTTTGTAGAAAGTTCTCTTTTTTTGATTAAAAAATCGAGGCAAGCCCAATAAAAATATACCATTGTAATAACACATTTAGAAAGTTATGAAAAACTGGTGTAGAAATAGTTTAGTTCCTTTTTTGATTTCTGTAATCTTGTCCTTTTAAATAATTTTTTATGAATTCGATTTTCTCACCAGTAAGGACTTTCTTGGCAGTCCTTATCCTCCTGCTATTTACAAACAAAGCAGTTAAAGCGCAATTCTCCTATGGAGGAGTGCGATTATCTTATCATAATGTTAGGTTTGATAAAGGTGGAGACTTCGAGGGAACCCGGTTAAATGACTTTGTAGCCAATATTGATCTCTTACATAGACCAATTAGAAACTTTGCATTTGGTGCATCAGTAAGAATTCCAATAGTGAATGGTTTTAAGTATCAATATATTTTAGATGAAGGTAATTTTGAGACTATTACTGGTGGTGGAATTTTAAACGAAGATCAAGTTCAATACGCTGAAGGAGACTTTTATTACAATATTAAAAACACTGTAAGCTTAACTTTTCTTGGTAGAGTGTATTTTGATACAGAATCTAATATATATCTAGACCTTCGATATACCATTGCAAGCTATGATGAGACTTTTACCTTTGAAAGGAGCAGTGGAAACCTACCTAATCGTGATATAAATTACCAAAATTCAGTTTCAACAACCGGTATTGGATTCGGAGTAGGTTATAATATGAGAATCTCAGATCACTTTTATTTTGGTTATGCTCTTGCGGTTGATTTCCTTGGAACCGATGAAGTTAGTTTTGAGTATGACATAGAAAGCGATGGGTTTAGTTCACAGAATCCTACCACCATCAAAAGTAAAATTGATGATTCTCAAACAGCTTATGAACTTTCAGCAAGCATTGGATATATTTTATAGCGCATTTAAGATGAAAAAATTACTTTTTATTACACTAATATTTGGTACAGTACAATTAATGCAAGCTCAATTTAGATATACAATAACCTCTTTGCCGGACTCAGCTGAAGTAAGGCTCAATGGTGAGCTTAAAGGGTACACCCCGTATCGATTAAATTTTTATTGGCGAAATGCTGAAAATGGAAAGTTGGTGGTTTCTGTTGACAAAGAAGGATATGAATCTTGGAGCGACACCATTGTAGAAAAACCTTTGGATTGGGACTTTAGAAAGAGAGTATATTTAGGCCCTTCGTTTCCATATTTAAACATAGAAAATAGTCCTTTAATTGCTTTTGATAAACTGGTGGTTGAATTCCCTAATGGGAAAGAAGTTGGGAAAAGCCTCAGCCTTAATGGAGAAGTTGAGCAAATAAAGTGGGAAGGATCAATTAAAATTGGTGATGAAGAGTTTGCCGAGAAGTTTTATGAAGTTGCAACGGATATGGGCCTTAATACGCCTATTTCAGAAAATGCAAAATTGTTTTCAGAAGACCAAAGAAGCCGAACTCGTTTGCCGCGATATTTGATAGGAGTGGAAATAACAGATTATGCTATTAACAGGGAACAAGTTAAAGGAAAAGACTATGGAGATGGTGATGTTAAGTCAAGTACCAAAATTGACTTTACTTGGAAGGTTCTTGATAAGAAAACAGGAAAGGTTGTGTTATCAGTAGATAATCAGTCTAAAGTGACATTTAGACAAGAATTGTATCAAAGTGTAGAAAATAACAGCTTAGTATTTGAAAAAGCCTTGATTGATTTCCTGAAGAATGAAAAATTTATTTCTTTGCTTAAAGACGGGGTTGGAGATGAGCCCTTCACTGAAGAAGAAAGTAAAGATGTAACCGAAGTGCAGGAAATAGCCATTCCGGATTTCGCTTCCAATAGTGAAATGATCAAGCATGCTAACCCTGCTTGTGTTACCGTTATTACCGATGGAGGTCATGGTAGCGGAGTAGTTATCGATCAGAAGGGATATGTGCTAAGTGCATACCACGTAGTAGAAGGAGTAAACAAAATTGATGTAAAGTTTTCAAGCGGTTTGACGCTTCAAGCTGAGATAGTTAGTTACGATAAATTCCATGATCTAGTGCTTTTAGATATTGCAGGGGAGGGCTTCAAACCTCTGCCTTTAAAATGGGAAATGAATAAGTTAAGTTTAGGCGAAGATGTTCTTACTATAGGAACCCCAGCAGAATTAGAATTAGGGCAGAGTATTTCCAAAGGAATTGTTAGCGGAAATAGAAAACACGAAGGGAATGTTTATGTGCAGTTAGATATGGCGGTTAGTCCTGGAAATAGTGGTGGACCGCTGTTGAATAGTAAAGGAGAAATTGTTGGGGTAGTACAAAGAAAACTTGTTGGCAAAGGAATAGAAGGAATAGGTTTTGCCATTCCCATCTCTCAAGTAATAGAAACACTGAACTTAAAGCAAAGCCAATAAGCTTTATAGCTCCTACAAAGGTTCAGCATATATCTTTTAAAATAGAAAAAGAAACATCTCCGTTATGGCGTTAAAAGCCGGAGTTGAGGAAGCGGTTAAGAAAGCTGTTCCAGCTATTCAAAAAGTTGAAGCGTTAGAGGAGTAGCTTTGATACGTTGTATAAATCAATTTATTTTAAAATTGATTCCTTAATTATAGTTACTTAATCCCCTACTTTCGCTATATAAGCGTAGGTGAGATTTGCGTCTTATTGAAGAATTACAAGAAAGAAAAAAACGTCTATTAAGAGGACCTATCGGCTTAAAATTAACTGCTGACAGTATAAATTAATTTTGTTGCCGATCTACTAGTCATTTGATTAAATCTTAAGCTAGGCAATCTTCACATTGACCGACCAAAAGCATCTCGGCGGAATCAATTCTGTGATTAGAAACCTTTGGCATCGAAAGTTGTAGATCCAAACATTCAGTCTTACCACAATCACGACATTGAAAATGCGGATGAAGATCAGTATGATTGGAGGCGGTGCAGTCCTTGCACCTTGCATACCACTGTACGCCTTCTTTACCCTTGAAAGCATGAATAACTCCTTCATCTACTAAGCGTTCCAAAATCCGATAAACGGTAGTTTTATTCATCTTTGAATTTAGGCGTTCAACTAAGTCTATGGCAGATAATGCTTCATCAGATTGCTCAAAGATTTCTAGTAAGCTATTAAGCGACTTTGTCTTTCTTTTAATACCCATACCGCAAATTTAATGCAACTAAGTTGCAATCGAAAGTATATTTTCTATTTTTGCAACTAAGTTGCATTAATAACAATGAACTTATGATACAAATCCAGAATGTCAGTAAATCCTTTAAAGGGCAAGCTGCAGTGCAAAATTTGAATTTGAAAGTGCAAGAAGGTGAAATCTTAGGGCTTTTGGGTGCCAACGGTGCTGGGAAATCTACTACCATTAATATGCTATTAGGTTTTCTATCACCGGATTCCGGCACAGTAAAAATCAACGAAAAAGAAACCTCATTGTACACTTTAGAAGTCAGACGGTTAATTGGCTACATTCCTGAAAACGTAAACCTTTACCCTTATTTATCGGGTCATGAAAATCTGGACTATTTCTGCAAGTTGGCTGGTTTGAAGTATTCCAAAGAGGAGCTAGGGAATATTCTATCTACCTGTGGCCTGCAATCAGATGCTTATTACAAAAAGGTCTCAAATTATTCAAAAGGGATGCGCCAAAAAGTGGGTATTGCTATCGCTTATGCTAAAAAGGCAAATGTCTATTTATTAGATGAACCGGCAAGTGGTCTTGATCCTATGGCCAGCAATGAACTTTCCGAATTGCTTAAAAAATTGGCAGCGGAAGGAGCTACTATTCTGATGGCCTCTCACGATATTTTTCGGGTACGAGAAGTCTGCCATCGCATTGGTATTTTGAAACAAGGAAAATTGGTAAAAGAACTAAGAAGCGAGGAGGTGAGTGCCAATGAACTGGAACAGTTGTATCTGAAATACATGACCAATTAAGCAGCATCTATGTGGAAAATTTTTAAAAACGAATGGCTTTACTACAGACGTACGCCATGGCTTTTGGGTATAAGCTTTGGCTTTGTACTGGTACTTTTTCTTTCCATTGCCATGGGAAACTACCAAACTCATAAGCAAGCTTTGCGCCACCAAGCAGCTAAGGAAGATCTGAGAAAGAAATGGGAAAGCATTGATGCCATGAATCCGCATAGTGCTGCTCACTATGGTACTTACGTTTTCAAACCTACTAACTTATTAAGCAGCTTGGATGAGGGTGTAAATAGCGTTACAGGAAATGTATTACGAGTAGAGGGACATGTTCAAAACGAGATTGTCCATTCGGAAGCCTCTCAAATGCAAGCCGTTTCACGATTCGGTAAGCTAAAAAGTTCACTGCTGCTGCAATATATTGTACCCATACTGTTAATTTTTTTAGCATTTAGCAGCATTAGCAATGAAAAACGCAATGGGAGATTGAAACTCTTGATTCTTCAAGGAGCGAAACCTATTTCGCTGACTTTTGCCAAAACACTTTCTATTTGGTTTTATGGAATAGGTCTTTTAGCCCTCACCATCTTAGCCTATTCCTTTTTTAATTTAAATGACCTCAACGCTGAAGTCTTTGGACGCATAACTTTTTTCTTTCTATCCTACAGTTTATATTATTTTATCATTACTGCCTTGACTGTTTTCTTCGCAACCCTCTGGCTAAACCCTACTATAGCTTTAACTTCTATGCTAGGTATATGGATTATTTGGACGATTTTCCTCCCTAATATTCTAATGAGTTCGGTGGAGAAATGGCATGAATTGCCTAGCCGCAATGAATTTAAAGCGGCCATGAAGGAAGATCGCTCAAAAGGTTTAGATGGGCATAACCCTTCTGATGAAAGGAAAAAAGAGTTGGAAAAAAAGGTGCTCAAAGAATACGGGGTAGACAGTCTCTCTCAACTACCGATCAACTTTGATGGGCTTGTCATGCAAAAAGACGAAGAGTATGGTAATAAAGTATGGGACAAGCATTTTGGGGCATTAAGAAAAGTGTTTTCGGAGCAAAAGAAAAGTTATCAATGGGGTGGCTTCATCAATCCATTTATCTCTCTTCAAAATGCGAGTATGGGTTTCGCAGGAAATGATAATTTACACCATCAAGCGTTTTTGTTACAGGTAGAAAGCTACCGTAGAGATTTCATAAAAATGCTAAACGATCAACATGCTTATGGAGGTTCAAAAACCGGTGAGTGGGGCTGGAAAGCAGATAATGAATTCTTTCGATCAGTTCCTGAATTTGAGTATCATCCCATTGCCTTGTCTACCGTATTTCCACGATATGGAACTGATCTGCTAGTTTTGGCAATTTGGTCGATTTTAGTTAGTGGCTTAATTGCTTTGGGAACTAGAAAAATGCAAATACTATGAGTGCACTAACCGTATTCTTCTACGAAGGGAAACACTTTTTCAATAATCCTTTTAAGATCATAGCCATTACTCTATTCATAATTGCAGGCATTTATGGTCTAAATAACGGGTCTAGCTTATACAATAAGCAGAAAACGGCAATTGAGAAAATTCAAGATAAAAGTGAAACTGAAAAGCAAAAATACCTTAAGCGATACGAGGAGGGTAAGTTAGCCGATGAGAACCGACCCTGGATAGACATGAGTAGGCCGTTTTGGGCTATTTGGTACACACCAACCTATCATCTCAAAAGCCCTTCACCAGCCATGGTGTATAGCATCGGACAGGCAGAACAATACGGCTTTTATAAACGCATTACTTTTTGGGCAAGCCCATATGATTCTGATATGGCAGAGGAAATTGCCAACCCTGAACGTCTACAGAATGGAACACTAGACTTTGCATTCGTGCTTTTGTTTTTATCCCCTCTACTATTATTGATCTTGCTTTACAACATTAAAAGTGTAGAAGCAGAATTAGGTTTTTTGCCTTTGATCGAAGTGCAAACTGCATCTAAAAATGGGTGGTTATTAGCTCGTTTTTCCTTTTATGTTGTTTTTTCGATTTTGGCCATTATTGCCTTAATGGTTTATGGGGCTATTCTCAACGGTGTATTTCAAACTGCTCCTATTGCTTTTGCTCAAATGCTATTATATTCCCTTCTCTACCTCACATTTTGGTCGGTATTGTATTTCTTTATTTTAAAATACGGTAAAAGTATTTTAGGGAACACTTTGAAAATGGTTGGCTTGTGGTTGTTGTTTGCCTTTGTTGTTCCTGCTGCAGTGCATCAAAGTATTAGCATTTATAAGCCCGTTATTTTGATGACTGATTTTATCGAGGTGCGAGATAAGCAGCAAGATCTTTACGCCAACGACAGTCTTTTTCAGCAAAAGTTAGTTGATCTATTTCCTGAGATTACTAACAGTCCGGTTTATCAAGACAGCACTAAAATTGATTTAGCCAGAAATTATTCTGCTTCTGCATTGATTAATGAACTTAAAAAAGAAAGTATACAACCCATTGAAGAGGAGAGTCGAGAAAAGAACCGCTTGATCAAATATACCTATTGGTTTAATCCCCTAACTTTTTTCCAAAACAAACTCAATAGTATTTCCCGAACTCATTATCAGGATTACCAAACCTACCGAGATGAAATACAAGCACTGATTGATAAGCGGACTAGTGTATTGGTCAAAGAGCTTTGGAGTGACACCAAAGTGGACAAGGAGAAGTATTTGGAATACAATGAAGTACTCTCTAAAACCAACTAATAAAATATAGGACCCCAGCATGGATAATTACAAACGAAGAGATTTCATCAAACTAAGTGCCCTAGGCTTTGCAGGCATCGCTTTGCATTTGAATTCCCTTACGGCTAGTGCTCAACAGGCCAATGGCTATTTGGGCAAATGGGATAGCAACACCAAACTCAATTGGGATGCTTTTCTGGAGCGGCTCACCGAATTGGCCAAAACGCAACACGACTTGCCATGGAATCAAAAACGCTACACCAAACAAGTGAAGCATCTACTTCGTCAATGCAATTTTCCTGAATTCGAAAATGTAAAGACAATCTTTGAAAACTATGAGAATAAACGGGAAAATTGGTTTGAATCAGAAACATTACACAAAGAAGTGGATTTTCAGGTATCGCTATTTCAATTTGAAAGAGGCGAATATATTCCCCATCACGATCACCCAGAAATGACAGGAGTTATCAATGTGGTTTCTGGAAACCTTCTAGCAAGAAACTTCGATCTAGTGGAAGAGTTGAACGAGACCAGAGAAGTCACTTACGAAAATGGGTACACAGCCAAACTTCAAAAATGTGTGATCAAGGAGGTGGAAAATGAAATCCTCAAGGCAGGCGATGTAAGCATTCTAACTGAAGAAGAGGGAAATATCCACTCCATTATGCCGAATCAATTTTCACAAGTTGTAGATGTCTTCACGCCTGCCTATAAAGAGGATACTAAGGCAAATTGGTACTCGGTTAACGAAGAGGGATTTTACTTGGGACAAAAAAACAGCTATGAAGCAGAGTTTGTCGTTTCTTAATGATCAGCAATTGAACAGACCTATTATTAGTGCCGATTTACTTGGTGCTTTTGCTAGTGGTTTATGTATGGTGCATTGTATTGCTACCCCTTTCTTATTCATTGCACAATCATGTTCAGCAGCCTGCTGTGAAGCTTCCCCTAATTGGTGGAGTTGGTTAGATTATGCCTTCTTAATGATTTCCTTTTTAGCCGTATGGCAAACGAATAAAACGGCATCTAAAGATTGGGTAAAATATGGTTTGTGGATAAGCTGGTTGCTACTGTTGGCTGCCATCTTAAATAAAAAGCTATCGCTCATACTAATACCAGAAATCGCTGTATATCTACCAGCTTTAAGCCTTATCGTATTTCATTTCTACAATTTAAAGTATTGTCAGTTTAAAACAGAAGGGTGCTGCATCCGATAAATATTATATTATGTATAAATCGTTAATTTTTTTAATCATTGTTTCCCTTTGCTTGATTAGTTGTAGAAATGGCTCAAAATCGAAGTTAACGAACCAACAAGCTCAAGCCGCAAAACTAAATTGTAAACTTCCACGCTTACTTGACAAAACCATTGCTCTTGGCTTTCCTAAAATTGAAGGCCTGGCACCATCCATTGGAAAGTTAAACATGACTGTTCTTTTCGTAGATTTTGATGATGTGCCTGCTACAAAGAGCACTGATACTGTGTTTTCAATTATCAACCCTGTCGCTGCGGATTTTTATAAAGAGAATTCATATGGTCGTTTGGAAATAAATCTCAATGCACATCATGAATGGTTGCGACTAAGCAAAACTTCCGCTCACTACGGAAAAGGGATTTATGAATTTTCTCCACATCGGGAATTTATACAAGAGGCGGTAGACTTGGCAGATAGCGTAGTAGATTTTGGAGAAACAGATGTGGTACTTGTCATGTCTAACCCAGATGCAGATGCCATAGCACTTGGACCTGTATTTAAGTCCCTTGACCCTGAACACCAAATAAAGACTGCTGAAAAACAGATACCCGTCGGCATTACTTCAGGTTATGATTTGAATCATTGGGGTGGCCTCTGGTTGGCACATGAAACAGGGCACACCTTCGGCTTACCTGACCTCTATCTTTTTGAAGGTCAAAATACATTAAGTTCTGTTGGGACATTCGGAATTATGGGAACATCTGCGGGTAATGCACCAGATTATTTTGCCTTTGAGCGCTGGGTGCTGGGTTGGCTAGATGACGACCAAATATATTGCCATTCCAACGGGGAGGTTGAAATAGAACTAGAAGCTATTGAAAATGAAGGCGGTATTAAGGCTGTCATCGTTCCTATTGATAGCACAACGGCCCTGTTGGTGGAAAGCAGAAGGAAAATTGGTTTTGATAAAAAGACCAGAGAAGGTGCTTTGGTTTACTTAGTAAATACCCTATTGCAGGGTGGGAGCGGTCCCATTCAGGTCAGACCTGGTTTTGAAAGCGAATTTCAATTTCTTCAGGATGCTCCACTGACCAAAGGTGAGACATACAGTTATAAAAATACTTCTGTTAAAGTGCTTGAATCTCATGCTTTTAGTGATAAGGTCAAAATAAAAATCAATTGAAATGGATATGAAATCAAAAAAACTTCCCGTAACCGTTTTAAGCGGCTTTTTAGGAGCCGGGAAAACTACTTTACTAAACCATGTTCTACATAACAAAGAAGGCTTGAAAGTGGCGGTTATTGTAAACGACATGAGTGAGGTGAATGTGGATGCCGAATTAGTGAAAAGCGAAAACACGCTCTCTCGTACGGAAGAGAAATTGGTAGAAATGAGTAACGGTTGTATTTGTTGCACCCTCCGAGAAGACTTAATGATAGAGGTAGAGCGATTGGCTAAAGAAAATCGCTTCGACTACCTACTCATTGAAAGTACAGGCATCAGCGAACCCGTCCCCGTAGCTCAAACCTTTTCTTTTGTAGATGAAGAAAATGGTATAGACTTATCTCGTTTCAGTTATGTTGACACTATGGTAACGGTAGTTGATGCCTTTAACTTCTTTAAAGATTTTGGAAGTTCTGCAACTCTGATGGATCGGAACTTGACTGATATGGAAGACGACTACCGCACCATTGTAAATTTGCTAACCGACCAAATTGAATTTGCGAATGTGATTGTCTTGAATAAAACGGATTTGGTATCAACTGAGCAGCGGGGGAATTTAAAAGCTGCCCTCCAAAAATTAAACCCTGCTGCAAAAATCATAGAATCAAGCTTTAGCAAGGTGCCATCCCATGAAATTTTAAACACCGGTTTATTCAATTTTGAAGAAGCGGAGCAAAGTGCCGGTTGGATAGCAGAACTCAATAAGGACGAACATACTCCTGAAACCGAGGAGTATGGCATATCTTCTTTCGTTTTTAGGAGTCAAAAACCGTTTGACCCTGGTCGCTTCTGGAACTATGCTCAAAACAAATTTCCAAGCACAGTCATTCGCAGCAAAGGTTTGTTTTGGATTTCTTCACGCCCTGAGCAAGCCTTAGTTTGGAGTCAAGCGGGTGGTTCTTTGCGGGCTGACAGTGCTGGTGTTTGGTGGAGTAGCATGCCCTTTGACAAACGAATCCAATACATGGCTTTTGCTGAAAATCAAAAAATAATTGAAGAAAATTGGGATACTGAGTTTGGTGACCGCAAGAATGAAATCGTTTTGATTGGGCAGTATATGGATAAAGAAGAGATTATTGCTGAACTCGAAAGTTGCTTGGCAACCGATGACGAGCTAGATAGCGGTGATTGGAAAAATGGCTACGATGATGAATGGCCAGTGCAAAGAGCTTATGCTTTAGATTAGAATTTTTACTTTAATTATAGCCTAAAGCGCAGAGCATAAAGCTTAAAGTCAAAAGTATAGAGTGAAAGAAGAATAGTTGTAGAAATTAAAAGTTAAAAAGGAAAAAACGATAATCGAGATTATAGCTAAAAAAACTTCGATTACTTTGAGTCAACCTTTGTGTTCTTTGCGGTTAATTAGATGAGCTTAAAGCCGAAAGTGCAGAGCCTAAATCGGAAAGCACAAAATCCAAAGCATTCAGCGAATGGCACAACTTTAGTCATTTCAAATACTTTCAACTTTTAACTTACTTCCTATAATACTTCCAGCCGGTCAGCATCCATTTTAATAAAGACAAAAAGCAAAATGGTAAAACCCCAAAGCGAAGAACCTCCGTAACTGAAAAAGGGTAGGGGTATTCCAATTACAGGAGCTAGGCCAATCGTCATGCCAATGTTGATGGCGAAGTGGAAGAAGAAAATAGCAGCAACCCCGTAGCCGTATATTCGGGCAAAGGCAGAACGCTGCCGTGAGCATAGGAAAAGAATACGCAACAGAAAGGTCATAAACAGGCCTACGATCAAAAAGCTCCCAATAAAGCCCCATTCTTCTCCGATGGTGCAGAAAATAAAGTCGGTGCTTTGCTCAGGTACAAAGTCATATTTGGTCTGCGTTCCCTCTAGGTAACCTTTACCGCTGAAACCACCTGAACCAATGGCAATTAAAGATTGATTTACATTGTAACCAGCTCCTTGTGGGTCCGATTCTAAGCCTAGTAAAACGTTAATTCTTTTTGATTGATGCGGTTCTAGCACATTGCTGAAAACATAATCAACGCTTTTGATCAAACCGACTGAAGCAATTAAGATCATACCTAGCCAGATGACAATTTTCTTTTTTTGACGACTAGCAAAATAGATACTAGTTAAGAGTATGAAAATAACCATGATTAGCAGGCTAGCTCCACTTAGAGTTAGTTCGAATGGGAGTGTTAGCGTTACATCTTGCAGCAAGAGAGTAATCACGAATAGTACTGCTGCAAAAAGGCCGATGAGCAAGAAATTGCCAGATAATCCTTCTCTGTAGAGAACAAAAATAAATGCTCCGTAAACCAAAGCAGAGCCTGTGTCATTTTGTAAAAGGATGAGCACTGCAGGTAAGCCGATGATCGCAGCTGCGGCAAGTTTGGTTTTTAAATGGTCTAATCGAATATTAATGGTGCTGAGGTATTTAGCAAGTGCTAAATTGGTGGCAAATTTTGAAAACTCAGAGGGCTGTATTTTAAAGCCCCCAATGGCAAACCAAGAGGTTGCACCTTTGGTTTCCGAACCGACTAAGATGACAGTAATCAGCAAAAGAATGATAATGCCGTAGATCAGATAGCCAAAGGTGGCGAAGAAACGTTCATCAATAAATAGAATTACGGCGCCAAGTAGGGTCGCGGTGCCAATCCAAAGTAATTGTTTCCCATAGCGCTGACTAGTGTCAAAAATACTTTGGAATTCTTCATTGTAGACGGCTGCGTATATGTTGAGCCAGCCAAAAAGCATCATGAGAAGATAGAGTCCAACCAAGAACCAATCTATATTATCGACTACAATCCTGTTTCTCCTCATCTTACTCCTCCTCCTCCGCGCTGTTTGCAATTAGAACTCCTTCCAACATTCGCTTTTCAATCCATTTTCTATTTTCGGCAATGGTATCGTTCAAGTACTTTTCAACCATTAAACCGGCAATTGGTGCAGCCCATCTTGATCCCCAAACTCCATTTTCCACATAAACAGATAGAGCAATTTTAGGGTCATTTTTTGGAGCAAATGCTATAAAAGTAGAGTGGTCGTCTCCCTGAGGGTTTTGCACTGTACCAGTTTTGCCACACACTTCTATTGAGTCAAGTTTTGCTAAGGTTCCGGTTCCTTGTTTAACCACCTTAGCCATTGCTTCCACTACCTCTTTAAAATGCTCTTGATTAATACCTGTCTCTCTTCTTTCAAGTGTTGAATCAATAAGGACAAGTGGCTCATCGGAAATAGACTTCACAAGGTGCGGACTAATGGAGTAGCCTCGGTTGGCAATGGTTGCAGTCATGTTAGCCATTTGTAAGGGTGTAAAACCTAACTCGCCTTGGCCAATAGCAAGCGACAGTATAGTGAGCGCTTTCCACCTGCCTTCACCATAATAACGGTCATAGTAATCGGTTCCGGGTACAAAACCTTCTAATTCATTTGGAATATCGATTCCCGTTTTTTGTCCCAAGCCAAATTTGGTGACATAATCTCGCCAAGCTAAATAACCCTCAGCTGCAGTTGGATATTTTTCTATGATGCTTCTAAAAACATTGCAGTAATAGGCATTACAAGAAGTTTCGATGGAGTAAACTAAATTAACAGGTGAGCGATGAACATGACAGCCCATCTTTCGACCAGCAAAGTAATACCCTTGATTACAACTGTAGTAGGTGTTTGGGCTCAAAACACCTTCTTGCATTCCAATCAATGCATTGATGCTTTTAAAGGTAGAGCCTGGAGGGTATTTGGCCATGATCGCCCGATTGAAAAGAGGGTTAAGGGTGTCTTGAGTTAGCGTCTTGTAGTTTGAAGACCTCGCTCTTCCCACCAAAAGATTGGGATCGTATGTTGGTGCGCTGATCAAAGCTAGTATTTCGCCCGTTTTAGGTTCTATGGCTACAATACTGCCTTTTTTGTTTTGCATGAGTAACTCTCCGTATTGCTGTAGTTCATTATCTAGGGTAAGCTGTAGCTTGCTACCTGAAATAGCAGAGGAGTCGTAAGCGCCTTCCATGAATTTGCCCTTTTCTCGATTGAATACATCCACTAGTACTCGTTCAACGCCCCGCTTTCCTCTCAATGCATTCTCGTACGATTTTTCGATCCCGCTTATTCCCAATTGATCTCCTGATTTATAATAGGGGTCGTCTGCTACCTTTTTGGCATTAACTTCACCAACGTAGCCTAGAACATGCGCTGCAGTTTGCTGTGGATAAGAGCGTAGGGTTCTGGTTTGTACAAAAAAACCTGGGTAATTAAACAGTTGTTCCTGAATCTTGGCATACCCTTTTGCAGAAATTTCTTTTTCAAATATTGAAGCTTTGTAGCGTGAATATTTTTTTGCTTTATCGATCTTCTCGATAAAGTCTGCTTTATCGATCCCAATAAGCCTGCAAAAAGCTAGGGTATCGAAAGGCTCTTGGATTCGCTTTGGGGTAACCATTAAGTCGTAAGCTGCTTCGTTGAAAACCAATAATTTACCATTGCGATCGTAAACCAATCCCCTAGCCGGGTACTTTACAATTCTTCTTAAAACATTATTATCCGCATCAAGCTTGTAATGATCATCCAAGACCTGAACGTAGAACAACCTTGCAACATAGATCACTCCAACAGCCAAGAAGATCATCGCGATTACAAATCGTCTAGATTCTAATTGTTTCTTCATCTTTTTTCCTCGGCATTATAAAAGAAAAGTTGGCTGATTACGATCAAAACGAGGCTGAAGAAGCTGCTAGCAGTTACCCTGCCCAAGGTGCTAAAGAAATCACTGAAACGGAACACCTCCACATAAAAAAGAAAAAGGTGATGAAGTAGGGTTAGAATAGCAGCATAGGCTACAAACCAAGCAAAACCAAAGTCCTGTATGCAGGGCTTTTGATTTGGCTCATAGCCATCACGAGGGGCAAATAGCTGAAGAACAAAAGGTCTGCAGAAGGCTAGAAATAATGTGGCACTTGCATGCATTCCTAAGGTATTGCTAAACACATCTACTGAAATTCCAAGGGCAAATGCAAGCACAAGTAAAAGCCATTTTGGTGTTTTAATAGGCAACCAAAGGATGAATAGAATGTATAAATAAGGGTTGATGTAGGAAGAAAATTGCACATTGTTCAGCACAACGCCCTGCAAAACCACTAAGAAGATAAACTGAAGCGGATAAACTATGTAAGACCTAATCATACTCTACCTCCGTCTTTTCTTCTAGCTCCTTCTGTTCTGTTTTTCTGATGTTTTTCACTACATGCACGTAGGAAAGGTTTTTAAAATCAGTCAGAAATTTCACTTTGATCTTGTAAAAATTCTCACCAGGTATCTTCTCAAAGCTAGAGATTGTTGCAACTGCTATATCGGCAGGGAAAGTTGCAGAATAGCCACTGCTTAGAATTGTGTCACCCAGATGTAGCTCAACGTGGTTTGGAATGTCCTTTAAAACTCCTTCTAGATAGTCTTCGCCATCCCACTGCATGGAGCCAAAATAACTGCTGTTACTTAACTTAACGCTCACTTTTGCATTACTGTGAAGCAAAGAAACTACCGCTGCATAATGCTTCGAAACTTCTTTGACTACCCCTGCAATACCATTTGGTGCAAGCACTCCCATTCCTTTTTGTATACCATTTAAGCTACCAATGTTCAGGGTAATGTAGTTGTTTTGCTTGTTTATTGAATTGTTGATCACCTTGGCCTTTGAGTAAAGGTATTGTCGCTGGTAAAGGGTGTCATTGATCAAGAAATTTGGGCCATAAAGTTTATGAAAACTATATTGCTGTTTACTTCGAAGTCTTTCATTTTCGAGACTTAAATTTTGATTGACCTCTCTTAGATTTAGGTAGTCTGTTAATTTGGAGTACTCCTTTTGAAGTCCTGCAGTAACACTATTAGTGGCATTTAAGAAGGCCGCCTGTTGGAAATGATTATTACTTAGGAGCAAGTAAAAGGCAAGAACCTCGAAAAATAAAAAGAGGAAGAAGAAGGAATAGGTATTTATAAAACGAATTAAATTCCTCATCTATTCATACTCCTGAGCTTAACGAATTAAGAATGGCAGTTTAGCTGAATTTTTCAAAGCAATACCAGTACCGCGGGCAACCGCTCGAAGTGGGTCTTCTGCAACGTGAACAGGTAGTTTTGTTTTTTGTGAAATTCTTTTATCCAAACCTCTAAGTAACGATCCTCCTCCAGCTAAATATAAGCCTGTGCGGTAAATGTCTGCTGAAAGCTCAGGCGGCGTCATTTCCAAGGCATTTAAAATCGCTGCTTCTATTTTCGTAATCGATTTATCTAAAGCATGCGCAATTTCAGTGTAAGAAACACTGATCTCTTTTGGGGTACCTGTCATGAGGTCCCTTCCCTGAATAGCGTAATCTTCCGGCGGATCATCTAGTTCTGGTAAAGCCGAACCAACTTCAATTTTAATCTTTTCTGCGGAGCGTTCTCCAATCAATAAATTGTGCTGGCGGCGCATGTAGTCAACAATGTCATTGGTAAAATCATCACCTGCCACGCGGATTGATTTATCGCAAACAATTCCACCTAAAGCAATTACCGCAATTTCTGAGGTACCACCACCAATATCGATAATCATGTTACCCATTGGCTCTAAAACATCAATACCAATTCCGATAGCGGCCGCCATTGGCTCATGGATGAGGTATACTTCTTTTCCGCCTGCATGTTCTGCCGAGTCTTTTACAGCTCTTTTTTCAACTTCTGTAATGCCTGAAGGAATACAAATCACCATTTTAAGTGAAGGAGTATAATAGCGTTTTTTATTGTTGTTGATCATTTTGATCATGCCACGGATCATGTATTCTGCAGCTTGAAAATCGGCAATTACCCCATCTTTTAATGGTCTAATGGTTTTGATCTCTTCGTGGGTCTTACCGTGCATTTGCATGGCCTTTTTACCTACGGCAATAACTTTACCTGAAGAGCGGTCAACTGCAACGATCGAAGGCTCATCAACCACTACTTTGTCGTTGTGAATCACCAAGGTGTTTGCTGTACCTAGGTCGATCGCTATCTCTTGAGTGAAAAAATTAAATAATCCCATGCGCGTTCAATAATGCTATCAGTGTTTAAAATGTCTTACTCCGGTGAATACCATGGCCATTTCATTTTGGTCGCAGTAGTCAATAGAAAGTTTGTCTTTGATGGACCCTCCAGGTTGTATTACGCAATTTATGCCTGCTTGGTTTGCAATTTCAACGCAGTCAGGAAAAGGAAAAAAAGCGTCTGAAGCCATAACAGCTCCCTTAAGGTCGAAGTTAAAATGCTTGGCTTTGGCAATAGCTTGCTGCAAAGCATCTACCCTTGAGGTTTGTCCCGTGCCGCTAGCCAATAGCTGCTTGCCTTTGGCTAGCACGATGGCATTCGACTTAGTGTTTTTAACCAGTTTAGCAGCAAATTCTAGATCTGCAAGTTCTGCATCAGATGGCTCTAGTTTAGTCACAACTTCAAAATCAGAAGCTTTTTCTGTGTTCGTGTCTTTGTCTTGCACCAAATAGCCATTTAAAGCAGACCTTATCTGCTTTTTAGGAAGTGCTACTTCAGTTTGTTTTAAAATTATGCGGTTTTTCTTGCCCTTTAAAACCTCAAGTGTATCTTCTGAATAATCTGGAGCGATTACTACTTCGCAAAAAAGCTCATGAATTTTTTCAGCCGTTGGTTTGTCTATGGTTTGGTTGCAGATCAAAATTCCTCCGAAGGCCGAAACGGGATCTCCTGCGAGGGCATCTTCGTAAGCTGCTAAAACCGTTTCGCGGGTAGCAAGACCACATGCGTTATTGTGCTTTAAAATAGCAAAGGTGACTTGCTCATCTTGATAATCAAGCATTAGGTTCACTGCTGCATCAACATCTAACAGGTTGTTGTAGGAAAGTTCTTTGCCATTCAGTTTCGTAAACATTTCATTCAGATTACCTACAAACTGACCTTTTTGATGCGGGTTTTCACCGTAACGCAAGCTCTGAGAAGATCGCTGACTTATTTTTATTCCTGACGCTTCTTCCTTGTCTAAAAAGTAATGGTAAATCGCTGTGTCGTAATGTGAAGAAAGGTCGAAAGCAGCCTTCGCAAAAGCTTTACGTTGGCTCATGTCTGTTTGTCCTTTTTGCTCTTGCAGTAAACTTAAACTATCGGCATATTGCTCTCTCGAGGAAATAATCCATACATCTTTGAAATTTTTCGCTGAAGCGCGAATTAAAGAGATCCCTCCAATGTCGATCTTTTCAATGATTTCTTGTTCGCTACCACCACTAGCAACAGTTTCTTCAAAAGGATAAAGGTCTACGATAACCAAATCAAACTCAGGAATGTCATATTCACTAAGCTGTTCAAGATCTTCCTTTAGCTCTCTTCTTGCTAAAATTCCGCCAAATACTTTAGGGTGCAAGGTTTTCACTCTACCACCCAAAATGGATGGGTAAGAGGTAAGGTTTTCAACCGCATTTACCTCAATGCCTAAATCTTCAATGTGTTTTTGAGTACCTCCTGTAGAATAAATGTTAACACCTAAAGCGTTAAGCTCTTTTGCAATAGGGTCTAATCCATCTTTGTAAAAGACTGATATTAAGGCGTTTTTTATGGTTTTAGTAGCGGGCATGGATGGTAAAGAATTAATACACAATGTTACGCATATTGTGTACTTTACGCAATCTTAAAAAGCACTCTGTAAATGGCTTTTCAACAATTTGATGAACGGTTTTCAACAGCCTAGATTGCTCTTTAACTTTATGCTTCAATTAAGCTCAACATGATTGTATTTCGGCTAATTAAAGAAAGCCTCTTTTTTGCTCTAGATTCTTTGATCGTAAATAAGCTGCGCACCACACTTTCTTTACTTGGTATTACGATTGGGATTTTTGCCATGATCTCAGTTTTTACCATGGTTGATTCCCTAGAAAGAAGTATTAAGGAAAGCATTCAGAGCCTAGGGGATAATGTGATCTATATTCAGAAAATGCCATGGAATTTTGACCCTGAGCAGCCTTGGTGGGATTACATCAGGCGCCCACAGCCAACCTTAAGTGACTATCGATTGGTTGAAAAGATGTGCATAAATGCAGAGGAAGTTGGTATGATCGCCGGGGGCAATGGTGTTTTACAATACCGCAACAATTCAGTTAATGGAGCGCAATCTCTAGGGGTGACGCACACCTACAATTTAATTACGAATATAAACATCGAGCAAGGAAGGTATTTTACTGATCTAGAAAGTGAAAGTGGCCGCCCTGTTGCCATTATTGGTGCTAAGATTGCACAAAGTCTGTTTCCCAATGAACAAGCAATTGGTAAGAGTATGAAGTTTAAAGGACGGAAACTTACTGTAATTGGGGTGCTAAAAAAAGAAGGGGAAAGCATGTTGGGTGAGTCGAATGATACCCGCTTTTTTATGCCTTTGAAAATGGCCCGTAATTTTTATAAGATTGATGCAGGATCTGCCCGACCAACCATTTTGGTAAAAGCTAAGGATGGGGTTAGCAACCGACAGTTAATCGATGAGCTAACTGGAATCATGCGATCCATTAGAAAATTAAAACCAAAGGCAGATAACAACTTTGCCCTCAATCAAATGAGTATGCTTTCACAAGGTGTAGAGGCCATGTTTGGGGTGATTAATGTAGCAGGTTTTGTGATTGGCATCTTTTCCATAATTGTAGGTGGATTTAGTATTGCCAATATCATGTTCGTATCCGTAAAAGAAAGAACTTCCTTAATCGGTATTCAGAAAGCGTTGGGAGCAAAGAATTACTTTATTCTGTTACAGTTTTTGTTTGAATCGGTCTTTCTTTGCTTAATTGGGGGAGGAGTAGGTTTATTTTTTATCTTCCTTGGAACCCTCTTACTCACCTATGGTTTCGATTTTCCAGTTAGCATGGGACTAAACAATGTCGGTTTAGGCTTGGCAATTAGTGTCGTAATTGGCTTAATTTCAGGAATCGTACCTTCGTGGACTGCAAGTCGCTTGGACCCTGTTGAGGCCATTAGGAGTTGATTAAAGCTAATTTTATCCCAAAACCCCTCTCAGCAACTCCATGGCTTGCTGCACGCTGTGCACTCCTTCAAACACTAAACTCAATCTTTCTTTGCGCTCTTTTAATTTGCATCGGTTGGGGTTTTGTTGCACGTACTGCAGCACTCGACTAAAAGTGGGTGATTGGAAGTAAGGCGATTCTTGATTGGAGACAAAGAAGCAGACCATTTTCTTTTGCTTCAGCACCACTTTTTCTAAGCCAATTTCTTTGGCAATCCATCTCAGCTTCACTGCTTTGATCATTTCTTGAGTGGCTTCCGGTATAGGGCCAAAACGGTCGATCAGCTTTTCTTCAAAAGCAGTGATCTCTTCCTCTTTTTCTGTGTTATCAAGTTCTTTATACAAGTTAATCCGCTCGGAGATGTTGGTTACATAATGATCTGGAATCTGAATTTCCATATCGGTTTCAATGGCACAATCTTGCACAAAGGCTTGCAGATCATCTTGGTATAAGTCTTTGAATTCAGTCTCTTTCAACTCTTGAATGGCCTCGTTCAAGATCTTTTGATACATGTCGAAACCAATCTCAGAGATAAAGCCACTTTGTTCCGCCCCGAGTAAATTTCCGGCTCCGCGGATATCAAGATCTTTCATGGCAATTTGAAATCCACTTCCCAAATCTGAAAACTGCTCTAATGCTTGGAGGCGTTTACGGGCTTCCGAAGTAAGAGAAACCATAGGTGGAGCCAATAAATAGCAGAAGGCTTTTTTGTTGGAACGGCCCACTCTTCCTCGCATTTGGTGCAAGTCACTCAGCCCAAAATTGTTGGCATTGTTAATGATGATGGTGTTGGCATTGGGAATGTCCAAGCCACTTTCAATGATGGTGGTGGCTACCAAGACATCATAGTCGCCATTAATGAACGACATCATACGCTCTTCCAATTCACTACCATCCATTTGACCATGACCGGTCAACACCTTGGCATCTGGCAATAAACGTTGAATCAAACCGGCCACTTCTTTTAAATTCTGGACTCGATTGTTAATGAAGAATACTTGTCCTCCTCGACTAATCTCGTATTGAATGGCATCGCGGATCAAGGCTTCATCAAAGGTGTGAACCTCGGTTAGGATGGGTTGACGGTTCGGCGGAGGGGTATTGATCACTGAAAGGTCGCGGGCTTTCATTAGCGAAAACTGCAAGGTTCTAGGAATTGGGGTAGCAGTTAAGGTTAGGGTGTCTACATCCACCTTAATGGTTTTTAATTTGTCCTTCACGCCCACGCCAAATTTTTGCTCCTCATCTACGATCATGAGGCCCAAATCTTTAAACTTAACGTCCTTACCCACAATTCGGTGTGTGCCAATCAGGATGTCAATTTCACCACTGGCTAATTTTTTTAACGTTTCCTTTTGTTGTTTTTGGGTCTTGAATCGGTTGATGTAATCTACCTTAGCAGGAAAGCCTTTTAAACGGTTTTTGAACGTTTGATAATGTTGCCAAGCCAAAATGGTGGTAGGCACTAAAACCGCTACCTGCTTACTGTCGGTCACCGCTTTAAAGGCTGCCCGAATGGCTACCTCCGTTTTTCCAAAGCCCACATCTCCACAAACCAAACGGTCCATGGGAATTTGCGACTCCAAGTCTTGTTTTACATCTTGAGTAGCCTTGAATTGATCGGGAGTGTCTTCATATAAAAAGGAAGCCTCCAATTCATTCTGCAAATATGTATCGGGTGAAAAAGCGAAACCGGTCTTAGCCTTACGTTCTGCGTATAATTTGATTAAGTCGTAGGCAATTTCTTTGACTTTCTTCTTGGTCTTTTGTTTCAGCTTTTTCCAAGAGTCAGAGCCCAGCTTGTCAACTTTTGGTGCGGTACCGTCTTTGCTGACAAACTTGGAGATACGGTGCAAGGAGTGAATGCTAACGTATAAGATGTCTCGATTCTTGTAGAGAATCCGGATGGCTTCTTGTTGCTTGCCGTCTACATTGATCTTTTCCAGACCTGAAAATTTGCCTACTCCATGGTCGATGTGGGTAATAAAGTCCCCCGGCTCTAGGTTATTGAGCTCTTTCAGGGTGATGGCTTGGTCTTTTCTTTTAAAGCTCTCTTTTAAGCGAAAACGATGATAGCGGTTAAAGATCTGATGATCAGTATATATGGCTAACTTTTGCCCCTGATCTACAAAGCCCTCATGAATGGGAAACAGCAGGGTTTGCATTTCAAGCTGTTGGTTGAGGTCTTCAAAAATTGAATACAAGCGTTCAATCTGCTTAGCGTTGTTGGCTACAAGTACATTCTCTAGACCCTCTTCAGTATTAGTTCGCAAGTTCTCTGATAAGAGGTCGAAGTTTTTATTGAAAGCTGGTTGTGGACTTATGTCAAAACGGGCGGTGTAAGTTGCTTCAAAATACTGTTGTTGACCAAATTCAATCGTATTCAAGTGCAGGCTTGAGCGGATAAACTCATCCTTGTTGATGAATAAATCTTCCGGACGGTCATGTTGAGTTGGCCCTTTCAAGTTTTCAAAGGCTTCTTCTGCTTTTGTGAACTGTTTGTCAACTTGATCGCGGCAAATACTAAAGTCTTTGAACCAGTAGATCGTATTGTCTGGTAGAAATTCAAAAATGGGTACATGCCTTTCTTCAACCCTTTTATTTTGTACATTGGGTAAAATGGCAATGCGCTCTAGCTTTTTAATGGAAAGCTGCGTGGCCGGGTCAAAAAGACGGATTGAGTCGATTTCATCACCAAAAAACTCTAAGCGGTATGGGTTTTCATTGGCAAAGGAATAAATGTCTACAATTCCACCTCGAATGGAGAATTGACCAGGATCACCTACAAAGTCAACTCGCTCAAATTCATATTCGTTTAAGGTTTCGGTTAAAAAATCAATGCTGAGATTGTCACCTTGCTTGATCTCTAAGGTGTGCTTTTGCAGGTTTTTTTCCGTGATCACAAATTCTGAAAGTGCATCTGGATAGCTGACAATAAAATACTGTTGTTCACGTGCAGCTACTTTGTTCAGTACTTCCGCCCGTAATTGCACATTAGCATTATCAGTTTTTTCTAGCTCGTAAGCTCTGCGGTAGGAGGCCGGATAAAAGAGAGCTCTTTCACCTACCAAAGTCTCAAGATCATTGAGGAAATAGGCAGCTTCTTCTTTGTCGGGCAAGATGATAAATTGGTGCACCGGCAGCTGCTTAGAAATTCCGTAAGCGGCAATGGCATTAAAACTGCCTGCTGTTCCTTTTAAGTGAACATGGGATAATTGGGCATTACGAAACTGTTCCGCCAATTGAGAAAGGCGGGGGTCGTTTTGGTAGCGTTCCTTTAGATCAGCTAATCGCATAATAAGGGCGCAAAAGTACACTTTCAATGCCTTNTGCNNGNATGNGCTTTTATTAGGTCAAAGGGAACAAGAGAAGGGAGGGAAGGTTTTAATTATTGTAAGGATTCGTTAAAGAGTTTGTTTTAAAACCTGCACTTGAATACAATTGAATTAGTGGAGAGAATATTTGTACTGCTTTTATTTAAATTACGTATATTACGAGTAAACTTAAATTTTTTATTTTGACCGATCCTACTTTATTTTCGTCTATTCTCAATGTCAATTTTAGGAGGTTACTAGCCCTTTATTTTTTACCAGGATTGTTATTGCAACTTGGTTGTTTAATTGTTCTAAGAGGCTATCAGTTCGATAAATGGCATGATTTGTTTGCTGGACAGGGCTCAGCTATCTTAATTCATTCACTTATATTTTTAGCTTTCTGTATGATATCAGGTTATATAATAGAAGATTTAGGAAGTAGATGGGAGATTAAGTTTTGTAAAGCTAAAATAGCAGAATGGATTGAAGAGGACAAAGATGGAGTTAATGCACAAATTAAGAATGCTAATAGAAAAATGAATGGAAGTCAGATATACGCATTCGGGTGGGAGAGGTTTTTGGCATTAGATTATGATGCTGAAAAAAGCAACGGCCATAGATTCCTAAGGTATATGTTAGAAAGACTCAAGTTCGAATTGAATACAGGGTTTGTTTTTTATATCATTTTTATTTTAGGTGTCGCTGAGAGTTTATATACAGTAGTTTTTTATGAGGGATCAACTTTTGATCTCTTTAAGGTTTTTATTATTTTGTTTTCTTGGAGTATTGCTAGGTTTTTACTTACAAAGGAGGCCCCTGCATCAGCAATTTCTCTGCACGAAACCCGTTTAATTTTGATACTAAAATTTGATAAGAAATGGACAGACGAATTAAATATTTTCAATAAGTATGAAGGAGAGAT
>P_2C_Liq_1_UnCtyDRAFT_1000191_pt1 | contig 25956 bp, 25 predicted proteins | sample Pon2CUnioCityCA_2_FD_10234 | JGI IMG/M metagenome (IMG submission 10234) | reverse complement strand
CTGGTGATCCAAAATTAAATATTGTAGCAAGTACTAGAATTTATATACCGCAGATAACTTCAATAACTGAAGGCAGAATTTGTGAATCTGGAATAACAACATTATCTGCAACTTCAGATGAAGGAGACATAATTTGGTTTGAATCAGAAACTGGAGGTACAGAATTGTATACAGGGCCTGATTTTCCAACACCCACAATAAATACAACTACAGACTATTTTGCAACAGTATCTGTAAACGGATGTACAACTTCACCAAGAACTAAAGTTACTGCTTTTGTAACTCAAAGACCACAAATTACAAATATTTCTGAAGATGTAATTTGTGGTGGTTCCGCAGATTTAGTAGCAAATTCAACTAGTGGAACTGTTTTTTGGTACAAATTTCTAACGAGTACAACTGATATTTTTTCAGGAAATAATTTTCAAACCCCCAATTTAACAACAACTACTTCTTATTTTGTAGAAGCTAGTTTATTTGGCTGTACCTCTACAAGAAAAGAAGTTGTTGCAACAGTAGATAGTACGATTCCATATTTTGAATTGGAACAAGATACTTATGTTTTATGTAGTGATATTGGATCTATAACTTTAAGAACTATCAATTCGAGAGGAAATTATACTTATAGCTGGTCAAAAGAGAATCAAACTATTTCTGGTAATACCTCAGAAAAATCTGTTTCAGAACCTGGTTTATATTCAGTAAAAGCTATTTCTTTAGCTGGTTGCGAATCTTTACCAGAAACAATATTTGTAGAAAATTCAGAGATAGCAACCATAACAAAAGACGATATTTTAATAATTGATGATTCTAATAATAATTCAATAGAAATTAATATCCAAAACTTAGGAATTGGTAATTATGAATTTGCTATAGATGACGAATTTGGAGTGTATAAAGATGAAGGAGTAATTGAAAATATTACAACAGGAATACATACTTTATTTATAAGAGATAAAGGTGGTTGTGGTACAGTTTCTTACCAGTTTTCAATTTTAGAGTATTCCAAATTTTTTACACCTAATGATGATGGTACAAATGATTACTGGAATATTAGAGGATTTAATAAAAACTTCTATACAGTTTCAGATATTTATATTTACAATAGATTTGGTGTTTTAATTCATAAATTAAAACCAGATAGCTTAGGTTGGAACGGAACTTATGAAGGAAAAAAACTACCCTCAAATACGTATTGGTTTAAGACTTTACTTACAGATAAAAATGGATTGTCTGTAGAAAAGAATGGAAGTTTTAGTTTAATAAGAAAATAAAAAATTAGATTTATGCCCTTAGTAACACCACTATCATCGGAGCACGATTTAGAAACAAAAAAATTAGCAGAATTTTTTAATGAAACTTTAGGGTTTTGCCCAAATTCGGTATTAACCATGCAACGTATACCTGCAATTTCTAAAGCTTTTATCAATTTAAACAAAGCAGTTATGGCAAACCAAGGTAGAGTTACATCTGCTTTAAAAAGAATGATTGCTTGGGTTTCTAGTAACGCATCAGGCTGTAGATATTGTCAAGCACACGCCATTAGAGCTGCAGAACGTTATGGCGCAGCACAAGAACAATTAGATAATATTTGGGAATACAAAACACACCCAGCATTTTCAGATGCAGAACGTGCAGCCTTAGATTTTTCGTTAGCAGCTTCTGTAATACCTAACGCTGTAAATACTAAAATTAAAAAGGAACTTTACAAGTATTGGGATAAAGGTGAAATAGTAGAAATGTTAGGTGTAATTTCTTTATTTGGATACTTAAATCGCTGGAACGATTCTATGGGAACCACTTTAGAAGAAGATGCTATAGATTCTGGAAGTCAGTTTTTAGGCAAACACGGTTTTGAGGTGGGTAAACATATTTAATCTATTTTAGTTAAAGCTTGCTTGTCAAAAGATAAACCATCAAAACCTGTTTTTATAAAATTTCTAATATTTTGATGCGATGTTCCATTGATATCTTTTAAAACAGACTGATAATGCTCGCCAAAACAAAAAAGTGTCTCTTCTTTGTTTAATTGTTGGTGCACTGCAAATGCAAATAATTTACAAGAACCCGAGTTTTCTTCTGCTTTATTTTCAATTGATCCATTTCTAAAAGCAGTAGGTATAAAGTTATAATTATCTTCTATTACTTGCATGGTTTCTGCAAACAAAATTACTGTTGGGGTTTCTTTTAGTTTGGTTTTAAAGTTTTGGATGTTCATTTTAGTATCTTTATAAAGCGTCAAATTTAAAGCAAAAAAAGATACCAAAGGAAATGTTTTTATAAAAGTTAAAAAAGGCGCAAACCCATTTTATTTATGTAAATGGTAAAGTTAAAGGCAAAAAACATTTTCAATATAAGTTCATAAACCTACAAATTTTTTAAAACCTTGTAGGTTTTCTTTTTTTTAAGTTATTTGGAAGATTTCCCCTCAACAACCACAACGATTTCTCCTTTTGGAGGTTTCGCAGTATAATGAGCCAATACTTCTGTAGCAGTTCCTCTAATAGTTTCTTCAAACATTTTTGTAAGTTCTCTAGAAACAGAAACTTTTCTATCTGCTCCAAAGTACTCAATAAAATGGCCTAAAGTTTTTACCAATTTGTGTGGCGATTCATAAAAAATCATCGTTCTTGTTTCTTCTGCTAACAATAAAAAACGTGTTTGTCTCCCTTTTTTTACAGGTAAAAACCCTTCAAAAACAAACTTGTCATTAGGCAAGCCAGAATTTACCAAAGCTGGCACAAATGCAGTTGCACCAGGTAAACATTCTACCTCAATATTATTTTCTACACAAGATCTTGTTAATAAAAAACCAGGATCTGAAATAGCAGGTGTACCAGCATCTGAAATTAACGCACAAGTTTCTCCAGCTTGCAAACGTTTTAAAATCCCCTCTATAGATTTATGTTCGTTATGCATATGATGACTGTGCATTTGCGTAGCAATTTCAAAATGCTTTAACAATTTACCACTGGTACGTGTATCTTCAGCCAAAATAAAATCCACTTCTTTTAAAATTTTAATAGCTCTAAAAGTCATGTCTTCTAAATTACCAATGGGTGTAGGTACTAAATATAATTTGCTCATTTTTTTTGGTTTATAGTCTTTAGTTGGCGTCAAATTAGATCAATAATTATAAACCAACAACTAATTAAATTTCCTCATAAGTTTCCATAGTAATATCGGCAACAACATCTCCAGTATGTTTAGTAGATAGAGGCTCAAACAATAAAATATGTACTTCTTCTTTGGCAACAGGTTTGTGTTCAACACTTTGTGGTACAATGTAACATTCGCCTTCATTTATGGTGATGATTTTATCTCTTAAATGAATTTCTAAAATGCCTTTTTGTACCATAAATAACTCATCTTCATGGTCGTGCTTATGAAAAACAAATTCGCCTTTTACTTTGGCTAATAAAATTTGTTGCCCATTTAACTCACCTATTTTTTTAGGCGACCATTGGTCTGAAAACAAATTAAATTTTTCTTGAATATTAATGACACTCATAAAGACAAATTTACAAAGATTTTATGGGAATAAAACAGTAGTAAAAACAATCGAAATTTCTTTAAAAATGATTAATTTTGCTCCTTACTAAACAATAAAGTAATGTATAGAAGTCATTCTTGTGGCGAGTTAAGAGATTCGCATATAAATACAGAAGTAACCTTAGCTGGTTGGGTGCAAAAATCACGTGATAAAGGATTTATGATTTGGGTAGATTTACGAGATAGGTATGGTATTACTCAACTAATTTTTGATGAAGAGCGTACCCCAGCAACTATGATGGAAAAAGCAAAATCTTTAGGAAGAGAGTTTGTTATACAAGTTACAGGTATAGTAATTGAGCGCGAATCTAAAAACAATAACATAGCAACTGGTGCTATAGAAGTGTTGGTTTCTCAATTAGAAATTTTAAATGCAGCTAAATTACCACCTTTTACGATAGAAGATAAAACAGATGGTGGAGAAGATATTAGAATGAAATACAGATATCTCGATATCAGGAGAAATCCTGTAAAAGATAGTTTGATTTTTCGCCATAAAGTAACTATGGAAGTCCGTAAATATTTGTCTAACCAAGCATTTATAGAGGTTGAAACACCATATTTAATAAAATCTACTCCAGAAGGCGCACGTGATTTTGTGGTGCCAAGTAGAATGAATGAGGGGCAATTTTACGCTTTGCCACAATCTCCTCAAACCTTTAAACAACTATTGATGGTTGGAGGAATGGATAAATATTTTCAGATTGTAAAATGCTTTAGAGATGAAGACTTACGTGCAGATAGACAGCCAGAATTTACACAAATAGACTGTGAAATGGCTTTTGTAGAGCAAGAAGATATCTTAAATATTTTTGAAGGCTTAACACGTCATTTATTAAAAGAAATTAATGGAGTAGAGGTAGATAAATTTCCAAGAATGTTGTTTGATGATGCTATGCGTTTGTATGGAAATGATAAGCCAGACATCCGTTTTGGAATGGAGTTTGGCGAGTTAAATGAAGTAACACAACACAAAGATTTTGGGGTGTTTAATAACTCAGAATTAGTAGTTGGTATTGCAGTTCCTGGTGGAAATGCCTACACAAGAAAACAAATAGATAATATTATTAAATGGGTAAAACGCCCGCAAGTAGGTGCTTTAGGGATGATTTATTGTCGTATAAACGAAGATGGTACTTTTAAATCTTCTGTAGATAAATTTTACAACCAAGAAGATTTAGCAAAATGGGCAGAAGTTACAGGAGCAAAACCAGGAGATTTAATTTGTATTTTATCTGGAGAAACCAATAAAGTAAGAACGCAATTGTCTGCTTTAAGAATGCATTTAGCAGAAGAATTAGGTTTACGTAAACCTAATGAGTTTGCACCACTTTGGGTAATTGATTTTCCATTGTTAGAATTGGACGAAGAAACGGGTCATTACCATGCAATGCACCATCCATTTACATCGCCAAAACCTGGTCAATTAGAATTATTAGATACAGATCCAGGAGCAGTAAAAGCCAATGCCTATGATTTAGTATTGAATGGAAACGAGATTGGTGGAGGTTCAATTAGAATTCACGATAAGCAAATGCAAGCAACTATGTTACGTCATTTAGGTTTTTCTGAAGAAGATGCCAAAGCACAATTTGGTTTCTTAATGGATGCTTTTGAATATGGTGCACCCCCTCATGGAGGTTTGGCTTTTGGCTTAGATAGACTAGTTGCTATTTTAGGAGGTCAAGAAACTATTAGAGATTTTATTGCATTCCCAAAAAATAATTCTGGTAGAGATGTAATGATAGATGCGCCAGCTTTTATAGATAATGAACAATTGAAAGAATTAAGTTTGAAATTAAATATTCAAGAATAAATATTTAAGTTGAATTTATTTTAATTTCTTTTTTAAGAATATTTAGTAAACCTTGCAGCTTTTTAAAAACTGTGAGGTTTTTTTTATGAATAAATTTAGTACATTTAAAACATGAAAAATCTACTTCTTTTTTTCCCTTTGCACTATGGCAATTAATGGCAACACAAACCTATCTGAAGAACTCAAAAAGAAATTCAGTTTAAGTAACGAGCGAGCTAATTTGTATAAAAATTATTATACATATTTATATGGTTTGCCCATGAAATTAAAAAACCAAGAAACTATTATTCACGAAAAATTTGAAAAAAAATTAAAAGAAAAGAATACTTGGTTTTAAAAGCGACTTATAAAAAATAGAGCTTGGTATTATAATAAAAACAAAATATATTTGGGTATAGATATTTTATCGGCAACCAAAAATTAAAAAAATGTCAAAGCAAATTTATGAGGTGATTATCTATTTAAAGATTGCATCATTTTATTCGCAAAAACAACAAAAAAATAATGGCATCATCAAAAAAAATATTTAAAAAAATACTAGTTTGGAGATACAAAAACATCTCTGAAAGACAATTTGTATATGTTTTAAGTATTTTGGTAGGCTTTTTAGCAGGTTTTGGTACTGTAATTCTAAAAAACTTAACACATTATATTCAACTTTTGCTAAGTATCGATTTTGTAAAAAAGTATCAAAACTCCATGTACTTTGTGTTTCCTATTATTGGTTTGATAGTGGTAGCAATCATCAAAAAAAAATGGCTTAAAAAACACATTGGTCATGGTATTTCTTCAACCTTGTATGCCATTTCTAAACGTAAAGGAATTATACCAAGATACAATATGTATGCCTCTTTAATTACGGCGCCACTTACGGTTGGTTTTGGTGGTTCTGTAGGTTTGCAAGGACCCGCAGTTAGCGCTGGTACAGCTTTGGCCTCCTATACGTCTAAGTTGTTTCATATGAACACAAAAACTAGAATGTTATTAATTGGTTGTGCAACAGCAGGTGCTATGTCATCTATGTTTAAAGCACCTATTGCAGGTATCGTATTTGCTTTAGAGGTATTTAGTTTAGATATTGCTTTTGTATCACTTGTACCTTTATTGTTAGCCTCTGTAGCAGCTATTGTAACTTCTTATTTGTTTTTAGGTTCAGATGTTTTATTAGGCTTTGAATTGAATGATAAATTTCAAATAAGCGAAATTGGGTTTTACGCTATCTTTGGTGTTGTAACAGGAATTACTTCTGTATACTTCTCTGTAGTTTATTTTGCAATTAGAAAGTTTTTTCATCTTTTTGAAAAACGATTTACAAGATTAATTTTAGGGAGTTTAGTAATTGGTTTTATTTTATATTTAATGCCCTCTTTATATGGTGAGGGGTATGGTTTAATCAATAATCTTCTTAAAGGAAACCATATTGCAGCTATTGGGAACACTCCATTTTCTTTTAATCATGATAATATTTGGTTGGTCATTTTCTTTTTATTGTTAATTACCATTTTTAAAGCGATTGCTATGAGTACTACTTTTGCTGCTGGTGGTGTAGGTGGAATTTTCATTCCAACTCTAGTAATGGGGAGTGCTTTAGGAAATGCTTTTGCCAAAATTATTAATAATATAGGCTTTGGCTTTCAGGTTTCGGAAGCTAATTTTACATTGATTGGTATGACAGGTTTAATGGCAGGTGTATTGCACGCTCCATTAACAGCTATTTTCTTAATTGCAGAAATTACTGGTGGCTACGATTTATTTGTGCCACTAATGTTGGTCGCTGCTATTTCGTTTTCTATTACAAAATACTTTATTTCTAACTCTATTTATACCTATAAATTAGCTCAAAGAGGAGAACTCATTACCCATGATAAAGATAAAAATGTAATGATGATGTTACAAATTGACAAGCTAATTGAAACCAATTTTAAACCAGTACACCCAGAAATGTTATTGGGAGACATGTTAAAAAAAGCAGTAGCAACTTCTATAAGAAATATTTTTCCGGTAATTAATAAACAAAAACAATTTTTGGGGATTGTATTGTTAGACGATATTAGACCCGTAATGTTTGATACAGAAATGTACAACAGCATTAAAGTAGAGGCTATAATGAAAGCTGCACCAGAAATTATAAAAGAAACAGATCCTGTAGAAAAAGTGATGCAGAAATTTAAAACCAGTGGAGCATGGAATTTACCCGTAGTTAAAGATGGTAAATACATTGGTTTTATTTCGAAATCGAAATTGTTAACTGCTTACAGAAATAAATTGGTAGAAGTAACTGCTTAAAACCAAGGATTTTCGTTGGTTTCTAGTTGTTTTTGACTTTTTATAATAGACTTAGATTTAAACTCATTTTCGCCAACTAAAAGACAAGCGTATAGTAAGAAAATTATTTTCAATTCATTTGTATTTAAAACTAATAACTCTACTCTTTTATTGGTAAAAGATTCATCAAATTCAGCTATTTTTTCACCATCTTTAAAGATAGATTTCTTTTTCTTGTAGTGCACTTTTANTTCGTAATTGCCTGATAATAGGTCAAGCTTAAAAACTGTATTTCTGTTATTTTGAGCAATTAAAATAGATAAATCTGCAGTTTTTTGAGAGATTAAATACACCATTCTCCATTTCCAAAACTGGAACTTTTTGGTGATAGAAAATTCAACCTCGTTTTTAGCATTTTTGATTTCTGCACAAGTTTTTCCAAACTCCATAAACCAAAAAGAAGAATAAATAACTTCATTATTAACGGCTTCAGAAATTTTTAAGATATTGTTATTTTGAGATATATGATATCGTTTTAAACTCATAGAAATACAATTTTGTCAAATTTAGACGATGTATTTTTACTTGGCAATAATTTTCATAAAAAAAAACTTAATAATTTATAAAATACAGATTACTCTGTTAAAAGTTTTAAGAAAGATTGATTTGTGAAAATTCATGAAATTCGTATCAAATTATTTTTAAAGATAGACTTTTTGTAATTTTGTAACATGAAAAAAGTACTAACAGTATTGTTTATTGTTTTTTTAGTTTGGATGTCTATTGGAGGTTATTTAATAAATACAGAACATGAAAAAGCAAAAATTGTTATGGGTTTAGGGGTTTTATATTTGTCTTTTATATTTATGCCCATTTTTATTTATTATAGATATAAAGATGGTAAGTATAAAAAATACATAATAAATGATGATAAATTAAGAAACGCATTTAAACAACAAGGAAAAGGATAACTTCTCTTTTCATAAAACATACACAGGAAAATAGTCTGAAAACCACCTTAATACCAGGGTCAAATATAGGTTCTAAAAAGGTTTCCTTTTAAATATCTTTAAAACATTTTCTACTAAAAATATATTTTTTAACATTAAATAAAGAATTTATTAATACCACTTTAAGAATAATATTCGAAACGTAATTATAAATTTGTAATGCGGGAAACTTAGTAGACTTTCTGTATTTGAATTTGAGTTATATAAATTAAATCTAGACTTTTGTCTAGATTTTTTTGTGCCAATTTCAAACTAAATCTTTGTATTTTTGTAAACTATGATAGACGCAAAAGAAGCCATTTCCGAAAAAACCATATTAATCGGTATTATTACCCAACTTCAAGATGAAGAAAAGTCTGAAGAATATTTAGATGAACTGCAATTTTTAACAGAAACTGCCGGTGGTGTTCCTATAAAACGTTTTGTACAAAAAATGGACAAACCCAACCCTAAAACATTTTTAGGAACAGGTAAGTTAGAAGAAGTAAAAGCATATATAAACAGGCATCATGTGGGTACGGCTATTTTTGATGACGAATTATCGCCTGCACAATTAAGAAATATTGAGAAAATATTAGATTGTAAAATTTTAGATAGAACCAATTTAATTTTAGATATTTTTGCACAAAGGGCACAAACAAGTTCTGCAAAAACTCAAGTAGAATTAGCACAAAGCGAATATTTATTACCACGTTTAACAAGACTTTGGACCCACCTTGACAAGCAAAAAGGGGGTATTGGTATGCGTGGACCAGGAGAAACAGAAATAGAAACAGACAGACGTATTATTAGAGATAAAATTGCGGTATTAAAAAAACGCTTAAAAACCATCGATAAACAAATGGCTGTGCAACGTAAAAACCGTGGTAAAATGGTTCGTGTTGCATTGGTTGGGTATACCAATGTTGGTAAATCTACTTTAATGAATGTTGTTAGTAAAAGTGATGTTTTTGCAGAAAATAAATTATTTGCAACATTAGATACTACTGTGCGTAAAGTGGTTATTAAAAATATTCCTTTTTTAATGACAGATACAGTTGGGTTTATTAGAAAATTACCTACGCAATTAGTAGAGTCTTTTAAATCTACTTTAGATGAGGTTCGTGAAGCAGATTTGTTGTTACATGTTGTAGATATTTCTCATCCAAATTTTGAAGATCATATAGCTTCTGTAAACACTATTTTGGCAGATATTAAATGCGATGACAAACCAACTTTAATGGTGTTTAATAAAATTGATGCCTACGAATATGAAATCATAGATGATGATGATTTGGTAACTGAAAAAACCAGAGAACATTATACATTACAAGATTGGAAAAAAACTTGGATGAATGATAAAGAAGTAGCCTCTATCTTTATTTCTGCTTTAAACAAAGAAAATTTAGAAGATTTTAAAGAAAAAACATATGAAGAAGTAAAAAAGATTCACATTCAGCGTTTTCCTTATAACGATTTCTTGTATTATGAATATAAAGAGGAACAATAAAAAAATGAGACAAGGTTAAATTAAGCCTTGTAGCCCTTTTTTTAATATATATTATTTTTCATCAGTTTTCTCATCCTCAATAATACCCATTCTTTTGGCTCTAGTTTTCCATGATTTCCTTGCTAAATCTTGCAGATCTGCAACATTATCGCTTTCATCCATAATTTCTAAACCCAACAGGGTTTCTATTACATCTTCTTGAGAAACAATTCCACTAACAGAGCCATACTCATCTACTACCAAAGCAATATGTTCTTTTTCTTTAATAAGTTTTTCAAATAAATCAGGAATAGATAACTCTCTAATAGTAATTAAAATAGTTCTTTTTATAGTTGCTAATTTTTCTTTACCCTTACCATCTATAATCGCCTTATATAAATCATCTTTTAAGAAATACCCTGTAATTTCATCAGGATTGTTAGCAAAAACAGGAATTCTAGAAAAACGTAGTGTTTTATGATTTTCATAAAATGATTGAATATTTACATTTTCGTCTGCAGTCTTTAAAACAGTTCTAGGAGTCATAACATCACTTACCTTAATCTCCTTAAAACCCAATAAATTTCTAATTACTTTGCTTTCATTCTTTTGAAAAACGCCTTCTTTTTCAGCCATATCTGCCATCACTAAAAAGCTTTCTCTACTTAAAATACTACCATGACCTTTACCACCAATTAGTTTTGTGGTTAATTGTAAAACCCATAAAATTCCTGTATATTTTAAAGGAAAAATCATTATTTTTAGGGCTTTAGTTGTAAAGTTAGCTAATTCTTTCCAATAGGTTGCACCCATGGTTTTAGGTATAATTTCTGAAGCCACTAAAATTAAAATCGTCATAATTGTAGATACAAAACCTACCATTATATCTTCGGTAAATTGTATGCTTAAAAAACTTCTACTCGTAGTACCATACATCTCTGCATACGCAACTTTTGCTTGTACACCTACCAAAATAGCACCTACTGTGTGTGCAATGGTATTTATAGTTAAAATGGCAATTAAAGGCTTGTCTACATCTTTTTTTAGTTTTTCTAAAGACGCTGCATATTCCAAACCTTCACTTTTTTTAAGGTTGATAAATGTTGGAGTTATGCTTAATAATACAGCTTCTAAAATAGAACACAAAAAAGAAAAAAATATAGAAACGGTTGCATAAATAATTAGAAAAGTCATAAAACAATAAGGTTTATGCGAATTTACATAAAATAAAAAACCTCAAGAATTTCTTCTTGAGGTTTTCTGTAAAATATGTTATTTTTAATTAGAAAGAGTAGCTTAAACCAAACAACCAATAAGATTGTAACTTATTGTCTACACTGTTAAAAGTCTCTACAGGATTGTCTATTAATGCATTTTGTAAAGCTTCTTGTTTGTTTTTACGCAAACCAAGTTCAAAACCAACACCTACACCTTTCCAGATTGTGTAACCTAAAGAGTTGGTTAATGTCCAGTTAGAAAAATCTGTAGATTTGTAGCTATGAAACATTGATAAATTAGATTTTACACTAAGTTTACCATATTTGTTTGTGTAATCTGTTACTACTTTTGCTCCTAAAGAAGATTCAAAAACAGTATCTCCACTACTAAATACAAAGTTGTAGTTTCCTGGGTGAATTACCACAACTAAATGGCTTGATGGTGTCCATGTTGCCCCTGCGCCAAAATCTAAATAACCAGGATTATTAAAGTTTTCTATAAGTGTTGTTCTGTATTCTCCTAAAGCAGAAATTGCCCAAGTTTTACTTAATCTTCTACCATATAAAGAAGAAATGTTAAAAACATCTGTAGCAGTTTCAAAATTAGGGTTGTCAGTTGCACTATCTTTATCATCAAACTTTACCCATCCTAAATTAACAGATGCAGCGTTTCTCCAAAAAAAATCTTCTTTTATTAAATTGGCAAATCCATTTACAGAAATCCCAATGTTTGCAGATGATGTGTTTGGAGCAGTTCTTGCGTACCAATTATTAAAGCCAGCAATATTTCCACCAATAGTACCAAAAGCACCAATTTTCCAACCAGGTAATGCATCTATTTTAGATTGCAATCCTTTAGCTTCTTTTTGTAATTTAGAAATCTCTCCCTTTTTTTCTTTTAGTTCTTTTTTTAATTCTACTTCAGTTTGTGCATTTGCAGTAAAACTTACACATACAAATACAATTAAAACAATTAATTTTTTCATTAGTTTTTTTTTAAGTTTATAGTATGTAAAAGTACTTTATTCTAGTAAACCAAAAACTATTAATAAGTCACTTTTTCGTGGAAGTTATAATTTACACCCAAACCAAATAATTGTCTAAATTGTATTTTACTAGCAGTATTATCATCTACAATGGCTTGAAAAGTTAGTTGCATTTTAATATGCTTATTTACTTTAAAACGAATGTTAGTTTGGTAATCTATATCAAGGTTACCAACATTTGCAAGATAATCTGTATAAATAGATAAAATATTTTCCATTTCAATATTCTCCATTAGTACAAACTTATAGTAACCAGATAAGTTAAAACCCAAACTAAACGCAACTGTTTCTCCTTGGTCTACACCAAATCTGCCAGCATCTTTAGTAAAAAAATCGTTTACAAATGTATATCTGGCTGTAGCTGGTGCAATGTTTAAGTTTATGTCATCAGATTTTTTCCATAACATACCTGGTCCATAAGTTAAATACGCGGGCGATAAAAACTCTGAGACTAATACTTTTGGGTCTTTTTTATAATCGTAACCTTTTGCATACTGTGTTCTAAAATTGGCTATAAACGAAAAAAACCAATATTTACTCGTTTTAAAACCAAAAAGAGAATTCACTTCAAAACGGTCGTCTGTTTTTCTATAACCTTTTTCACTAATATGACTCAAACCATATCCTGTTATAATTCTAGTATCCCAGTTTACGTTCTTTTTTTTGTAGTTAAAATCGTAATTTATATTGATATTTCCTGCAACTGTATTTTCACCACCAGAAGCCCAATTAGAAAAAGAAGATTGGTTAAATATAAAAGCAAATCTTCCGTTAATTTTCCATTTTGGCTTAGGTAAGGAGTCTTGTTTCTTTTTTTGAGAATAAAAAGTTGTAGCCAGTAGCATAAAAAAAAGGATAAATATTCTTTTCATGAAGCACTTTTAAAATGACAAGCAAAAGTAAAATTATTTCTTGGCTTTGAAAATTGGTACTGTAGAACAGGCCTCTCCAAACATAATAGATTTTGCTATGGGTTGTAATTTTGTTATTAATAAAGAGTATGCAGCATTAGGTATGGGTTTTTCTGCACAACCTTTTATGATTACAGGAACGTCTGTAAATTCTTTGTAGTCTATAAATTCTAATAATTCTTGATATAAAACAGTCTCTAACAATTCTAAATTACCAATAATCACTTTGTTTGCATACGTGTTTAATTCTGCAGCAACCAACATAAAAGCCCAAGAAGGTATAATAGCATCTACAGAAGAAGTAATTGCTACAAAACAATTTTTGTATTTAGACCAATCATGGTTTTTTACGTAGGCTCTAAAATCTACTTCTTTTAGAATAAGTTCTTGAAAAAGCCAATCTTTTATATCAAATAAAACGCGTTTTCCATCAGGATAAATTTCCTCAAGGTCAAAGGTTTTTAGTTTGCTATTAGCAACTCTGTTTACAATTTCTTCCATTTTATTTTTAGTTTCAAAGTTGTTCTCGATACAATTTCGATGAAAAATCGAAATCACTCGAACTTACAATGACTGCGAATTGTTGACTAACTAATGCCAACTAATTTTACAGCATGCCCAATTCTAATTTAGCTTCTTCGCTCATCATTTCTTGCGTCCAAGTTGGATCGAAAGTAATTTCTACTTCACACTCGTTAATTTGTTTTAAAGATTTTACTTTTTCTTCTACATCTCTTGGTAAACTTTCTGCAACAGGGCAATTTGGCGAGGTTAATGTCATTAAAATTTTTGCGTTGTTTTCATCAGAAACAAAAACATCATAAATTAAGCCAAGTTCGTAAATATCTACAGGTATTTCTGGATCGTAAATGGTTTTTAAAACGCCTACAATCTTATCTCCTATTTCCTCTAATTCTTTATCTGTCATTTTGTAAAATCTTAGTTTTCTAATTTAGTTTGTTGTGCAATTGCATACATTTTTATTTGTTTAATCATAGAAATCAACCCGTTTGCTCTTGTTGGAGACAAATGCTCTTTCAAACCAATTTCGTCAATAAAATTGGTTTCTGCGGCTAAAATATCTACAGGTTTTTGCTCAGAAAAAACACGCAATAACAATGCCACAATTCCTTTGGTTAAAATAGCATCGCTATCTGCTGTAAATTTAACTTTATCATTTTCTAGTTCAGAGTACAACCAAACTTTAGATTGGCATCCTTTAATTAAATTTTCTTCTAATTTATAGGTTTCGTCTATTATGGGTAAAGATTTACCAAGTTCTATAATATATTCATAACGCTCCATCCAATCATCAAACATAGAAAACTCATCAATAATTTCTTCTTGTATTTCTTTGATAGTCATTTTTAAAACTTATTTTTGCAGTATCGCAGATACCTTAATTATAGTGCAAAAATACGATAAAAATGCATTAAACGTAACTGTAGAATATAAGAATATCAAATATTAACTATTATAATAAATTCCTTCCTTTTGCGAAGGTTAGAATACTAAAATGAGTAAATTATTAGCAGTTGGTACTGTAGCTTTTGATGCCATAGAAACACCTTTTGGTAAAACCGATAAAATTTTAGGTGGTTCAGGATCTTACATAGGATTATCTGCATCTCAATTTGGAGTAGAAACAGGCATTGTTTCTGTTGTTGGTGGAGATTTTCCTGCATCGTATTTAGAAATGATGAATTCTAAAGGAATCAATACGGATGGAGTTGAAATAGATAAAGACGGTAAAACTTTTTTCTGGAGTGGAAAATATCATAATGATATGAATTCGCGCGATACTTTACTCACAGAATTAAATGTCTTAGAAACATTTACACCAGTTGTACCAGCAGATTTTAAGGATGCAAGTATTGTTATGTTAGGTAATTTACACCCATTAACACAAGCATCTGTATTAGATCAAATGAACCAAAGACCAAAATTAGTAGTTTTAGATACTATGAATTTTTGGATGGATATCGCCTTAGATGATTTGCATACAGTATTAAAAAGAGTAGATGTAGTTACTATAAATGATGAAGAAGCGCGCCAACTTTCTGGAGAATATTCTTTGGTAAATGCCGCTAAGAAAATCCATAAAATGGGGCCAAAATATGTGGTGATAAAAAAAGGAGAACATGGAGCTTTGTTATTTAATGAAGGAAAAATGTTTTTTGCACCAGCTTTACCATTGGCAGAGGTTTTTGATCCAACAGGAGCTGGAGATACTTTTGCAGGAGGTTTTTGTGGTTATTTAGCAAAAACAGAAGATGTTTCTTTCGAAAACATGAAAAATGCTATTATTTATGGTTCTAATTTAGCATCCTTTTGTGTAGAAAAATTTGGTACAGAACGCATGCAAGATCTTACAGCGCAAGAAGTTAAGTTGCGTTTGAAAGCTTTTAAAGATTTAACACAATTTGATATAAAAATATCTTAATTTTAATCCGCAGTATTTACGCTGCGGATTTTTTTTATAAAACACACACAACTAAAAACTATTATTACCAATGAGTGACGCTATTAAACACGAATGTGGAATTGCACTTGTTCGATTAAAAAAGCCTTTACAATTTTATAAAGATAAATACGGTTCTGCTTTTTACGGAATTAACAAAATGTATTTATTGATGGAAAAACAACACAACCGTGGTCAAGATGGTGCTGGTTTTGCAAGTATAAAATATAATGTGGCACCAGGTACAAGGTACATTAGTAGAGTTAGATCTAACCAGCCACAACCCATACAAGATATTTTTGCACAAATTAACCAGCGTTTAAATGGTGTTTTAGAGCAAAACCCAGATAAAAAAGACGATGTTGCTTGGCAAGAAGAAAATATGCCTTATGTAGGAAACCTTTTTTTAGGACACGTTCGTTACGGAACTTTTGGTAAAAACAGCATAGAAAGTGTGCATCCTTTTTTACGTCAAAGTAACTGGAAACATCAAAATTTAATAGTTGCAGGTAATTTTAATATGACCAACTCTAAACAATTATTAGAAGAATTGATAGAGTTAGGGCAGCATCCAAAAGAGTTTACAGATACGGTAACTGTAATGGAAAAAATTGGTCATTTTTTAGAAGACGAAGTGGCTAAATTATACCAAAAAGCAAAGAAAAAAGGCTTCAGTAAAAAAGATGCATCGCCATTTATAGAAGAAAATTTAAGCCTTAAAAAAGTTTTAAAACGCTCTTCTAAAAATTGGGATGGTGGTTATGCAATGGCTGGTTTAGTAGGCCATGGAGATGCTTTTGTGTTAAGAGACCCAAATGGAATTAGGCCTACTTATTTTTATGAAGATGATGAAGTGGTAGTTGTAGCATCAGAAAGACCAGTAATACAAACCGTTTTTAATGTAAATATTGATGAAATTAAAGAACTAGAAAGAGGGCATGCATTAATTATTAAAAAAAGTGGTAAAACATCTATCAAACAAGTGTTAGAACCAAGAGAAAAAAAGGCCTGTTCTTTTGAGCGTATTTATTTTTCTAGAGGTAGTGATGCAAGTATTTACGAAGAAAGAAAAAATTTAGGAAAATTTGTATTTCCAGAAATTTTAAAATCAATTGATAGTGATGTTTCAAATACTGTTTTTTCTTACATACCCAATACGGCAGAAACCTCTTTTTATGGGATGACAGAAGCTGCAGAAGATCTATTAAATCAGCAAAAAACAGCTAAAATCTTAGCTGGTGGAAAACAATTATCTGCAGAAAAAGTAACTCAAATTTTATCTGAAAGACCCCGTTTTGAAAAAATTGCAATCAAAGATGCAAAATTAAGAACATTTATTGCAGATGATAGCAGTAGAGATGATTTGGTAGAACACGTTTACGATGTAACTTATGGGGTTGTAAAATCTACAGATAATTTGGTAATTATAGATGATAGTATTGTACGTGGTACTACTTTAAAAAAGAGTATTATTAAAATTTTAGACAGATTAAGTCCTAAAAAAATAGTAGTAGTTTCTTCTGCACCGCAAATTCGTTATCCAGATTGTTATGGTATAGATATGGCTAGAATAGATGCCTTTATTGCATTTAAAGCAGCTATTGCTTTGTTAAAAGACACCAACCAAGAACATATTATAGACGAAGTTTATAAAAAATCGAAAGCACAACAAAAAACTGAAGATGAAGGTATTGTAAATCATGTAAAAGAAATTTATAAACCTTTTTCAGCTGAACAAATTTCAGCAAAAATTGCAGAAATGTTAAAAACAAAAGATATAAAAGCAGAAGTAGAGGTAATTTATCAATCTATAGAAGGCTTACATAAAGCTTGTCCAGATAATTTAGGAGATTGGTATTTTACAGGAAATTACCCAACTCCTGGAGGTCATAGAGTAGTAAACGAAGCCTTTATAAACTTTTATGAAGGAAACGATAAAAGAGCTTATTAACCTCAATCAAGTTTTAGAACGCATAAAAAAAGCATCCAATTTATTGGATGCTTTTTGCGTATATATAAAATGCTGAAATTTATTTAGCTTCAGCGTAGCGTCTTTCAACTTCATTCCAATTGATTACTTTAAAGAAAGCATCAATATAATCTGGTCTTCTGTTTTGGTAATTTAAGTAATATGCGTGTTCCCAAACATCTAAACCTAAAATAGGTGTTCCTCCACAAGTAACGCTAGGCATTAATGGGTTATCTTGATTAGGTGTAGAACAAACTTCTACTTTTCCTCCAGGAAGCACACATAACCAAGCCCAACCAGAACCAAATTGTGTAGCTGCTGCTTTAGAAAAAGCATCCATAAATTCTTCTTTAGAACCAAAAGCGGCTTCAATAGCATCTTTTAATTCACCAGATAAAGTACCTTTGTCTTTTGGATTCATAACTGTCCAGAACAAAGAGTGATTATAATAACCACCACCGTTATTTCTAACAGCACTATTATTCATGTCTAAATTTGTTAAAATATCTTCAATAGATTTACCTTCTAAATCAGTACCTTCTATTGCTGCATTTAATTTTGTTGTATATCCATTGTGATGTTTGCCATGGTGAATTTCCATAGTTTTTGCATCAATATGTGGTTCTAATGCATCATGTGCATATCCTAATTCTGGTAATTGAAAAGCCATTTTTTTATTGTTTATAAGTTAGTATTTTATTTGTAAATGTAAAATTACTTAATATGTAAGTAAATCGCAAAATATTAGCCTTTTCTTAACTTATAGCAGTATAAGAACAATTTATTCGCCATATATTTTCATAAACTCCTCTACTTTTTCTACCATATTTTTACTACCGCAAATAAAAGGAACTCTTTGATGAAGTTCTGTTGGTATAACATCTAAGGTTCTTGTATAACCATCGGAAGATTTACCATTAGCTTGTTCTGCTAAAAATGCCATTGGGTTACATTCATAAAGCAAACGCAATTTCCCATTTGGATTTCTAGAGCCTTTTGGATACATATAAATACCTCCTTTAATCATATTTCTGTGAAAATCTGATACTAAAGAACCAATATATCTACTCGTGTAAGGTCTTTCTCCATCTTCTTCTTGACAATATTTTATGTATTTTTTTATTCCTAAAGGGAAATCTAAATAATTACCTTCATTTACAGAGTAAATACTGCCATCTTCTGGAAAAGTCATATTTGGATGCGATAAATAAAACGAACCAATTGCAGGGTTTAAGGTAAAACCATTCACACCATCTCCAGTTGTATATACCAACATTGTAGAGGTTCCGTAAACGATATAACCTGCAGCTACCTGTTTATTTCCTTCTTGTAAAAAATCTTCTAATTGTACAGGTGTTCCAACAGGTGTTACGCGTCTGTATATAGAAAAAATGGTACCTACAGAAACATTTACATCGATGTTAGAAGAACCGTCTAAAGGATCAATTAAAACCACATATTTATTTTGATGATTCTCATCTTGACTGTTAATCGTTATAAAGCTATCTTCTTCTTCACTTGCAATACCACAAACAATGTTTCTTTTGGTTAAGGTTTGTATAAATTTATTATTGGCATAAACGTCTAACTTTTGTTGATCTTCACCTTGAATATTTGTGCCGCCAATGGCACCAATAATATCTACCAAACCAGCTTTATTCACCTCATGATTAACTACTTTTGCAGCTAACCTAATAGAGTTTATAAGCCTAGAAAGCTCACCAGAAGTGTATTTAAATGCATGTTGATTTTCAATAATAAATTCGCCAAGAGTTTGTTTTTTATGCGTCATTTTAATAGATATGGTTCTTAATACAAATATGTTATTTTTTTTTACTATTTTATTTTTTACATCAGTTAATTTACCTGTTTTTTTAAACAAATCATAAAAAAATGTGTAAAATATTCAAAAAATTTTGTCAAGTATCAAATAAACTATCTTTGTACAAAATTTGTAAAAAATGAGTTTTATAATTAGAAGAGCAATAGAAAAAGATGTACAAGCTGTGCATGATTTAATTACAGAATTGGCAGTTTTTGAAAAAGAACCAGATGCGGTAGAAATTACTGTACAAGATTTATTAAATGATGGTTTTTCTGAGCGCCCAAAGTTTAAATTATTTGTTGCAGAAGAAAATAATACAGTAATTGGTATTGCTTTGTTTTATGAAAGATATTCTACTTGGAAAGGAAAAACCATACATTTAGAGGATTTAATTGTTACAAAAAGTAGACAAAAAATTGGAGCAGGCAAAGCTTTGTATACAGCTGTTTTAAAATATGCTTACGATCATAATTTTAATAGAGTTGCTTGGGAAGTTATAGATTGGAATACGAACGCAGTTAATTTTTACAAAAGCACAGGAGCAACCTATTTAAATAATTGGTCTGTGGTGCAAATGAAAAAAGAAAACTTAGCAAAATTTATTGAAAATAATTAGAAATGAAAATTTTTAAATTTGGTGGTGCATCTGTAAAAGATGCTGTAAGCGTAAAAAATGTTACAAATATTTTACAATCCGAAGGTACAGAAAATACATTAGTTGTAGTTTCTGCAATGGGTAAAATTACCAATGCTTTTGAAGACGTAATAGAAGCTTATTATAACAAAACAGATAATTTATCTGAAAAATTAGGAGTTATAGAAGATTTTCATAAAGCCATCATGGATGATTTATTTGAAAAAGAGGCTCCAATTTATAAAGAAATAGATATTTTATTGGGCGAGTTAAGTTGGTTTTTAGCTAGAAATACATCGCAAAGATATAATTATGTGTACGACCAAATTATTTGTTTTGGTGAGTTGTTATCTACCAAAATTGTTAGTGCTTATTTAGAAAAAATTGGTGTAGCAAATAATTGGTTCGATGTAAGAAATTACATAAAAACAGATAGTAATTATAGAGATGTAAAAGTTGATTGGAACTTAACCCAAGAACTTATTTCTAAGAAAGTAGATGCTTCTAAATTAAATATTACACAAGGCTTTATAGCTGCAAACGATACAGAAAATACAACCACTTTAGGTAGAGAAGGATCTGATTATACAGCTGGTATTTTTGCATATTGTTTAAATGCAGACAACGTAACTATTTGGAAAGATGTACCTGGTGTTTTAAATGCAGATCCACGCGTTTTTGAAGATACTACTTTGTTAAAACAAATTTCTTACGAAGAAGCTATAGAGATGGCATTTTATGGAGCATCTGTAATTCACCCCAAAACTTTACAGCCTTTACAACAAAAAGAAATCCCATTATTAGTACGTTCTTTTGTAAACCCACAAGAAGCTGGTACAAGAATTTCTAAAGGGTCTAATTTAGAGCCTTTAATACCTTGTTTTATTGTTAAGAAAAATCAAATTTTAGTATCTATTTCTGCTTTAGACTTTACTTTTATGGTAGAAAATAATATTAGTTATATTTTTAAGAAATTACACGATTATCAATTAAAAACCAATCTAATACAAAATTCGGCTATTAGTTTTTCTATCTGTATAGATAATAAATTTAATAAGTTTGATAGTTTTTACGAAGAACTAAAAACGCAATTTAAAATAGACGTACAAAAGAAAGTAGATTTGTATACAGTGCGTCATTTTGATGACAAAGCAATTGAAAGTATACAAGAAAAAGGTACTTTTTTGTTAACGCAAGTTAATAAGGAAACTATGCAAATTGTTTTGGATGCAAAATAATTGAATTCCTATTTCATTTTTTTAGTATGTTTGTATGAAGCTCTAATTGTATTTTATGGCATTAGTAACCTCTAAAGAAATTGCACAAGTAATTGGTATTCAGAAATTTAGATTTCTAGGTACTTTTGTAGGATGGATTTTATTAAGAATACTTCGTATATCTACCATTAATAAAATTTACGATAAGAATAAAAATAAATCTGAACTAGATTTTTTAAACGGTGTTTTAGACGATTGTAATATAAAGTTTGAAGTTCCAGAAGATGATCTTAAAAGAATACCAAAAGAAGGTCCTTTTATTACAATTTCTAATCATCCTTTAGGGGGGATAGATGGCGTTTTACTATTAAAGTTATTGATAGAAAAAAGAGCTGATTATAAAATAATTGCCAACTTTTTACTACATAGAATAGCGCCATTAAAGCCTTATGTAATGCCCGTAAATCCTTTTGAAACCAGAAAGGACGTAAAATCTAGTGTAGCAGGAATTAAAAGTGCTTTATCACATTTAAGAGAAGGAAAACCTTTGGGAATTTTTCCTGCAGGAGAGGTGTCTACCTATAAAGATGGTAAATTAAAAGTAGATAAGCCTTGGGAAGAAGGTGCAGTTAAATTGATAAAAAAGGCAGAAGTACCTGTTATTCCTATATATTTTCATGCCCAAAATAGTAAACTTTTTTACTTTTTATCTAAAATTTCAGATACGTTAAGAACAGCCAAATTACCATCAGAAGTGATTTCTCAAGGAGGTAGAGTTGTAAGAGTTAGAATAGGAAAACCAATTTCTGTAAAAGACCAAAGTGATTTTAAAGACATTCCGTCTTTTTGTGAGTTTATAAGAAAGAAAACCTATATGTTGGCAAATCCTTTTGAAAAAGCTCACAAACTAATTTCTACTCAAAATATAAAAATTAAAAAGCCAGCAAAAAAAATTGCTACTCAAAAAAATGTAGATTCATTTATTAACGAAGTAAATATTTTAAGAGCTAAGAATAGTAGATTATTAGAAAGTAAAAACTACGAAGTGTTTTTTGCGGGCGCTAAAGAAATACCAAATCTATTGCATGAAATTGGTAGGTTAAGAGAAATCACGTTTAGAGAAGTAGGTGAGGGCACCAATAAATCTTTAGATTTAGATAAGTACGATAAATATTACTCCCACCTTTTTTTATGGGATAGAGAAGCTAGTTGTTTGGTAGGAGCTTATAGAATGGGACTTGGTAAAGATATTTTTAAAAAGTATGGTATCAATGGGTTTTACGTGCAAACCTTGTTTAAAATAGAACCAGAATTACACCAAATGATGAGCAATACCATAGAGATGGGACGTGCTTTTATTGTAAGTGAATATCAACAAAAACCCATGCCACTATTTTTATTGTGGAAAGGAATTGTACATGTTACTTTACGTTATCCAGAATATAAATATTTAATGGGTGGTGTTTCTATTAGCAATCAATTTTCAGATTTTTCTAAATCGTTAATGATTGAGTTTATGAAATCTCATTATTACGATCCTTACATTGCCCAATATATTTATGCCAAAAAAGAATACAAGGTAAAACTAAAAGATGGTGATAAAGACTTTGTATTTGATGCTACTAAAGCAGACATGCAAAAGTTTGATAAAATTATAGACGAAATTGAACCAGGAGCATTAAGAATTCCAGTTTTATTAAAGAAATATGTAAAACAAAATGCCCGTTTGGTAGCTTTTAATGTAGACCCAAAGTTTAACAATGCTGTAGATGGTTTAATGTATATAAAAGTAGCAGACATACCAGAAAGTACAGTAAAACCTGTGATGGAAGAATTTCAAGCAGAGTTAGAGCGTAAAGCTACTGAATTGCAGAATAAATAGATTTTTCAGATCTTTTGATAATGTTAACAAGATTTTTTTAAAAATAAGCTCCCTAAACACCTTGATTTAATTTGAATTAAATTTATTTTTAAATTGACAATGACAAGTTTTTTTAATAGTTTAAAAAAAATAACTATTATTTTTGTGTTTGAATGCATACAGAACTCAATTCCTTTTTTTTTCAAGATTTTATTGCTGAAAATCAACACGTTCATCTACCTATTTTAGAAGAAAAGAAAGTAACACTTTACATAAAAAGAGAAGACGTAATCCATCCTTTTGTTTCAGGTAATAAGTTTAGAAAACTAAAGTACAATTTAACAGAAGCTAAAAAACTAAAAAAAAACACCCTACTTACATTTGGTGGAGCTTTTTCTAATCATATTGTTGCAACTGCTGTTGCTGGTAAGTTGGCGGGTTTTAAAACCATTGGTGTTATTAGGGGAGATGAGTTAGCTAAAAATTTAAAAGAAACGCTAGCTAATAATGCTACTTTACAAGAAGCCCATAAAAACGGAATGAAATTCCATTTTGTTTCTAGAGAAAATTACCGACAAAAAAATAGCCTTGGTTTCGTAGAAAAATTAAAAAATAAATTGGGTGATTTTTATCTAATTCCAGAAGGAGGTACTAATTGTTTGGCCGTAAAAGGTTGCCAAGAAATTTTAACAAAATTAGATCATAATTTCGATTATATTTGTTGTGCAGTTGGCACAAGTGGTACAATTTCTGGTGTTATTAATTCTTTAGAAAAGCATCAAAAGGTAATAGGTTTTCCTGCTTTAAAAGGTGATTTTTTTGCCGAAGAAATAAAAAAATATACCATCAAAAACAATAATTGGACTATCGTAAAAAATTATCATTTTGGGGGTTATGCAAAATATAATGACGAGCTCATTCGTTTTATAAACAATTTTACAGATCAAACTAAAATTCAGTTAGACCCAATTTATACAGCTAAAATGCTATTTGGTATTTTAAATTTAGTTCATAAAAATTATTTTCCAGAAAATAGTAAAATTTTAGCAATTCATACTGGAGGGTTGCAGGGTATTACAGGTTTCAATCAAAAATTAAAACAAAAAAATAAAGCGCTAATTAATTATTTATGAAGTTAAAAATACTTTTCAGTTTCCTATTATTATTGATTTTAGCAAGTTGTGGTTCTAATAAAAAGGTGATACATAAAAAAAATACAGGGGTGGTTATTGCAGAGCCAAAACCTAAAGAATTACCTTCTGTAAATCAAGTTGAATTTACTAAAAAATTAGCTAAAAAAAATCCTCGATTAAATAAACAAACCCTTGCTTATATTAAAAAATATGCACCTATTGCTGTACAAGAAATGCACGAATATAAAATACCAGCAAGCATAACTTTGGCACAAGGTATTTTAGAATCTGGTAGAGGTAGAAGTGAGTTGGCTTTAAAATCTAACAATCATTTTGGTATTAAATGCCATACACAATGGAAAGGAGAACGAGTGTATCATGATGATGATGAAAAAGGCGAATGTTTTAGAAAATACGTATATCCAGAAACCTCTTATAATGATCATTCTTTGTTTTTAACCCAAAGAAAACGTTATGCTTTTTTGTTTGATTACCCTATAAAAAACTACAAAAAATGGGCTTATGGATTAAGAAAGGCAGGTTATGCTACAGATAGAAAATATCCTGTAAAATTGATTCAAATCATAAAAGAGTATAAATTGTACGAGTTTGATAAATTCAAAAAATCTAAATTTAAAAAGGAAGTTAAAAAACTGAATAAAAACAACGAAATAGAGCAGGCTATTGTGATACAAAAAACAGCTAAAAACTATTATATTGTGCAAAAAGGAGATACCCTATATGCAATTGCAGCAAAAAATAATATTACTGTAGAATTGCTTAAAGAAATCAATAATTTAGATGGTAATACCATTTCTATTGGACAGAAATTATTAATAAAATAAGTTTCTAGTCTTTTATTTCGAGTCATTTTAAGGAACGAAAAATTGTGTCGAGATTTTTTTTTATCTTTTAATTTAATGTCTTACTTTAAGAATTATTTGATACAAGTGGCAATCAGTTTGTCATATATTCTATTGATATTTGAGGTAAAAATTTCAAAATTTGTATGCCTGTAAAACCAATACCAAAAAACTAAAATTATGCCCATTATAAAACCTGTAAAAGGTAAACATCCACAAATATTTAAAGATTGTTACATAGCAGAAAATGCCACTATTGTTGGTGAGGTTTCTATAGGCAAAGAATGTAGTGTTTGGTTTAATGCTGTTATTAGAGGAGATGTTCATTTTATAAAAATTGGTAACAAAGTAAATATCCAAGATGGAGCTGTAATACATGCCACGTATCAAAAATCGCCCACAACTATTGGTAATAATGTTTCAATTGGTCACAATGCAATTGTACACGGTTGCACCATTAAAGACAATGTTTTGGTTGGTATGGGTAGCATTATTATGGACGATTGTATTGTAGAATCAAACTCAATAATTGCAGCAGGTGCTGTAGTTACAAAGAATACACATATAAAAAGTGGAAGTATTTACGCTGGTATACCTGCAAAAAAAGTAAAAGACATTTCTCAAGAATTAATCTCTGGCGAAATTGATAGAATTGCTAACAATTATGTAAAATATTCAAGTTGGTTTAAAGATTAACAATCTTTTATT
>P_2C_Liq_1_UnCtyDRAFT_1000190_pt1 | contig 26119 bp, 26 predicted proteins | sample Pon2CUnioCityCA_2_FD_10234 | JGI IMG/M metagenome (IMG submission 10234) | reverse complement strand
CAGTAACTGTTCCCACAGTTGTAATATCTTCTTGTAGGAAATGCTCATCTGCTTCAAAATTAGTAGTTTGGTCATGATCTATTTGGATAGAACTTGATACTAAAGTTGGTTTATCTGCTATATTATCAAATAATACTCCTTCAATTTCAGTTCCATCTCCTATGAACGATCCGCTAATAAATGAACCTGTTATACTACCTACTGCATAGATGAATGAATCCGATGTTAACGATTTATATGAAGTTAAGTTACTAGTGAAGTCGTCGTAAGAATCAAATGGTAATGGCATAGTTTAAATTGTTTTTTATGTTTATGTACTTTACTACTTTATAACTACATATCCTTGTTCTGTTGTAAAAAGGGTACCTGGAGCAGCTGCTAGATATAGGTCAAAATTGTCTTGGGTAATTTCTACTAGTCCGTTTAGAATCACAGGCCCGGCAACTACCAGACTACCTGATATATTAAGACTTCCTGATAATTCCAGTGATCCTGTTATGTTTATAGAACCGGTAGCTTCTAATGCTTGTGTGGTATTGGAACCGGCATTAACTGTTATACCGCCTGTCACATCTACATCACCGTCCATTCTTAACTCTCCTGTCAAATCTATATTACCAGAGGAATCAATAGATATACGCTCTGTTGGAGTACTGGGATCTGTAGTTGTAAAGATACTAAATTTTCCACCAATACCGTCTGAGGAGTATTCAGTAGCTCTAATGCTTGCTAATTCTATATTAGTATCATTTCCACCATAAAATCCTATTTTACTGGAAAGAGTATTAGGTAATGTAACTGTTGATTCTACTTTTATTTCAGGTGTATCTCCTTTCAAATGTAGTATAGAATCAGGATCAGTTTCTCCGATACCTACTTTTTCAGATACCGTTAAATTATTAATGTAAGTAGTACAAGCTGCAGTGGTTGTAAGGTTTGAACCTATAATAAAGGAGTTATCATGTTCAACTGTATTGTTAACACCTCCTAGTATACTACTAAACGATGATTCACAGATAGTATTATCTTTTCCTCCTCCTATAAAGTTAACATCTAATGATGGGGCACATGATGCTGTTATGGTATTGTCTCTACCTGATACAATTGCATTATAAGCATTGATAGATCCTCCAATACAGTTTCCATAACCACTTCCTATAAAACTGTAATTAGAGGTGGCTTGATTTGACAATCCTCCCAGTATTGTAGTGTTAGGACCTCCTACTATATTACATATTCCTCCTAGAATTATTGAGAAGTTTGAATTAGACTCTATACTATTGTCACATCCTCCTCCTATAAGAGCAGCATATGTATTATCTTCTACTGTATTGTTGTGTCCACCGGCTATAGTAGATAAATCACCGTTATTTGTATGTGAAGAACCTATAGTTGCTTTATTTCCAATATTTAAGGCTGTACCATCGTAGGTTAAGTTGGATGAAGCTCCTAATTCACCGTTATTATTTAATTGTACTTCTGTATCGTTACCTGCTGCTAATCCGGTTAAATTAGTACCATCTCCTACAAATGAACCAGTAAATGACCCGGTGAAAGGAGAGGTTAAATCATCAAATTGTAAAGAACTAGATATTATGGTTGGCTTATCGGTTATATCTTCAAATGCAACAGAATCGGCTTGATCTGCTCTTAAAGCATGAGAAGATGATACTTCAAAAGTAATCTCATGTGATGCAGAGACTGCAAAATGTGCATATGATGAAGTAGTAGCATAAGAAGAGCTTACAACTCCTGTAACATTGGAACCGTCCCCGTAAAATCCTTCAGAAGCAGTAACGCTTCCTGTGATAATGAGAGTATTATTAAAAATTTGTTGATTAGCCATGTTCTATTTTATTTATACTTGTCTTTTAAAAGCAGTTATTAACATATTAACATCATAAGTACCTACTGATGCATCTAACTTCAATACAGCTTCTGTAGTTGAAGAAGCATCTATAGAAAAGGATGTAGTATTAATTGCAAACTCTGGGTATGTATATGTATCGTTAATTGTGGAGTTACCTGCTTGATCCCATCCTCCAAATAGTGTTCCTACTTTTTTCTCTGATTCATTTGTGTTTGAAAGTGAATAATCAACTTTTATACCTGTATACCCTGTAGAATCATTTATAGGAAATGTATATAAATCGTGAATACCTACTAGATCGGAAGAATGAAAGTGTATTAATTCTACCCCTGGTAAACCTGGGTATCCTTCTGATGCTATTGTTACCGATCCTACTGCATCTATTGCTCCTGATACTATTAAGGAACCGGTTATTTCTGCATCACCATCTCTAGTACCATCCCATTCTGTCTCTATTCCTGTTAACCCACTTCCGTCTCCTACAAATGACCCGGAGAAGATAGATCCTGATATTTCTAAGGTATCTGTAAAATCTATTATCGCTGATGAACCAGAAACTGTAAAAGAACCGGTTATTTCTGCATCACCATCTCGAGTACCATCCCATTCAACTCCTGTTAAATTAGCTCCATTACCGTGAAAGGAACCTGAGAATATAGAAGCAGAAACCTCATTATAGATCGTTACTTGACCGGTTGAGAAATCACCGTATATTAAAGGTGTGTCAGAGGTTGTGTTATTAATGTATAGTTTATTATCTATATTAGGAGTCGGTGTAGATGGAGGTCCGGCGTGGAATCCTAAAAATACGTTATTTGAACCTTTAGCATGATACCCTGCAAAAGCTCCTATTGCTGTATTTTGGCTATCATCCTGATTCGAGGAATATAGTGTAGCAGCTCCTAGAGATGTATTATACTCTCCGGTAGTGGTTGATCTAAGTGAGTGATAACCTATTGAAGTATTGTGGGTACCTGAAGTAATTGCGATTTGACTTATTGAACCTATAGCAGTATTATACCTACCGTTACCTGTTCCTCCTATTGTACCTGTACCTAAGGCAGCGTTATGGCATCCACTGTTATTTCTACCTGCTAGATATCCTACTAAGGTTGAACAATTTCCTGATACTTCACCTGAGTAGTTTCCTATTGTTACTAGGTTACGTCCTGTTGCTTCACTTGCAGCACTAATTCCTATAGCTATTCCGTTAAGAGCAGTTGTTGAACAAGCACCGGATAACGAACCATCCCCAATTCCTAAAGAAGTAGAATTTAAATTATGTATTTTAATATTCTCATCTACGATTGTAACTCCTTTCAAATCTATAGTTGGATCTGATCCTGATACTATAAATGAACCTGTTATTTCTGCATCACCGTCTCTTGTTCCATCCCATTCAGATTCTACACTAAGTCCTGTTAACCCAGACCCGTCTCCTACGAACGACCCAGAGAAGATTGAACCTGATATAGAGTTTACGTTTGTAAAGTCAACTTTTACAGATGAACCAGAAACTGTAAGAGAACCGGTAATTTCTGCATCACCATCTCTTGTTCCATCCCATTCTTGAGTTACTGTTAAGCCTGTTAATTCAGATCCATCACCTTTAAATGAACCGGTAAATGAATTTGCTGTTACTCCTCCTTCTATATTTATTTCACCTGTAGAAAAATCTCCTAATATTAAAGGAGTATCTGATGCTTGGTTATTTATGTATAGTTTATTAGACTCTACTGTTGAACTAGCAGGTCCTGCACCATTACCCAAATGTACATTACCTGACCCACCGGTTAGGTTTATTCCTGCTTCTGATCCTATTGATACGTTTGAATCCCCGCTACTTAATGTTAATAGTGAATTAGAACCTAAAGCTACTGTATCACTTGAATTTAAAGCATTCTTTAAAGAACCGTAACCTAGAGATGTATTATTATCTCCTGTTAAGTTCTTACTAGCCTGATAACCTATACCTGTATTTTGGGTAGCCCCGGATATACTATCTCCTGCTTCTGATCCTATTAATACGTTGTTATCACCATCATCTTGGCTTACTCTACCGGTTATAGTTAGAACATCTCCGTCGAAAGTAAAATTAGATTCTCCCTGTACTAACCCGGCAGTACCTGTAGCTGTAACAACTCTATTATTTACATTACCGGTTATAGTTAATCCGCCTGAGCCGCCGTTTAATGGTACCTCGTAGTAATCTGTAGCAATACCAGTATCGAAGTGAAGCCTAAGAGTATCGCCACCGTCTTGTATAGAACTAGAGTGAATAACTGATCTAAAATTGTTATCCATCTCTGTATGCGTCAGAGAAGTTCCTTTTTCTAGTCTATATGTTAATCCAGGTATTGCCATTTTGTATTTTTATTATAAATAGTCTTAAGGTTCTATAGGAAACTCGTTAGTAATATTTTCCGGTTTAGTAATATCTCTCAATTTCTGCCTATATATCCTCCACTCATTTTTCTTTTCCTCCGATAGTGGAGAATCTACTAATTGCGTCCAATCGCTATTCATGAGTTTATTATTTCTTAAAATCCTAATCGAGTCCACATCTAATACTTCTTCTCTAGGTTTTTCACGTTTTTTATGTTCTCCGTTTATAACAACGTATTCACCAGTTAGGGCCTCTTGCCATTGGTTGTGGTTTAGAGTCACTGTAGGGGATGGTATGTTCTTTCCGTGAATTTCCTCTACATAGAATCCTTTATATTCTCCCCTGTTATCATAATGTCCTAAATATTGCATACTAATATCCCATTGCCATCCACCATCCAGCTGCACTTTCTATATGTAATCTAAATCCTGAAGTTGTTACATTTCCAGCTCCAGTTTCTCCATTACTTTGCCTATCAGGTACACAAGTCACACTTACACACCCGTTTGGAAAAGTAATAGGAAACGTTACGTTTTTACTTCCTCCAGTTGACAAACGCCCGAATTGAATGATAAAACCTGAGCTGAATTTTTGATAACCGTGTACTCCTGATGAGTGACTTGCAACGTTAAATTCTGTGTTGAGTAGTACACTATTATTACTAGACCCACCTAACGTAGCAACATCACCATTTGCTAATAAAATTTGACTATCTGTTCCTCCAGATTTAATTAACTTAGTTCCTCTAATCTCACCGTTAACATCTAATGTTTTTTCTATTTGGCTACCAGATTTTCCTATACCTACTCTACCGCCTCCTTCTACTAAAGTAAGTTTATTATTGGCTTTAGTTTCATCCCCAACGTATCTAAGCCATGTATATTGATTTGTTACATCGTATATTCCAAAGGTTTTATCATTATCTCTAGTAAAGAATCGTTGCCTATATCCCCTAGTATCATCTAAATCTAATCTAACCTCGTTTGCTCTTGCAATATGAAGTTTGATATTAGAATCAACATTTTGATACCCAATACCGATATTACCGGCAATATACATATCACTATTACCTGATATTTTTCCTTCTGTATTCAATGTACCACCTAATATAGAATTACCTGAGATATCTAGTGTACCTCCTCCTTCAATATTACCTGAACTAACTATATCACCCTCTACAGTTAATCCTTCCACAGAAGGAAAATTAGTATTAATACCTACCTTACCGCTTGCTTGTGCACTAAATATTACTTCGGAGTTTGTGTAGGAGCCATTCTGGGCGTTTATGATATTAAATCCTTCTTTCTTGTCATTGTCTGTATTGATAGCAATTACTATATTACCTCCATTAGCATCTTCTGGTGAGGATAAGAGTAAACCTACTGAGGTTGAATCCTCAGGTACTAGTCGTTTTCTCCCTTCTACAGTTGTTGGATAGAGTACATCTTCTTCTGATCCAGCATTTATTGGTCTTATTATAGATTGATTTGTATTTGGACTAGTAGTAGATAAGCCTATTCCTTCTGTTCCTACCAAGCTTAACTGTCTGTTTGGTATTTTAGTTCCAATTCCTACTCTAGATACACCTTCACTAGTTCTTGTGAATGTAGCTGCTACAATTATATCTGCGTTGTCTGTTTTACTTCCTCCTGCTCCTATTCCAATATGCACTTTTCCAAATCCATTTCCTATCGGGAAGTTGTTTGTAAAGTAGAGGTCTTTGTTACGGCTATCCACTCTTCCTATCTGCCCTATATAATCATTACCTTCGTAAAAATTTATTCTAGCGTGTTTGTTCTGTCCTGGTTGACTGTTAATAGGGGTTCCTCTTAGGTTTATTGAACCTCCTCCATGACTGTCTCCTTGTATGTCTAATTTATCCAGAGGGTCACCTTTACCTATGCCTAAGAATACTTGTTCGTTTTTAAATTTAAAAGAACTAAGAGCATCAAATTGGCCATCTTCTCCTTTAAATTGTACATCTCCTGTAGTTCCTGCTGCAGTTGCTGTTAAGCTATCTGTATTAAGTGAAGGTAAGTTAATTTCCTGGTATCTGTCAGGACCGTAGTTCTCTGTAGCAGTATCCAGGTTTTCACTTCCTGTGTAGTGTAGTCTTAGTATTGTATTATCATTGTGAATTGAACTTGAATAGAAGAACTGTGATTGGTTCCTGTCCATTTCATCATAAGATAAAGCCTTTCCTTTGTTTGTTCTAAGAATTATACTCATTTTTTTAATCTTTTATGGTCGTAGATAAAACCCTACTAAATACTTATATAAATATTAACCTAATCTGTTTACTCCAAAATTCATATCTAGCTTAGTGACTATAACTGTATCGGTTTCTGCTGATTTAGGAAGTGGTTGTCCTAGTTTACCTACAGCTACTAATTCATTAGCATCATTATATAGACCTACTGTTGTGATATATGGTTGAAAAGTTGATCCAGAAACATTATTTGCTATCTGTCCATCTGCTGTTTCTAAAGCCGTCTTATTTAAAGTGTGGTTAAATTCTCCAGTCTTAATCCTACAGTGGTAATTATGGGTATATATTGGTAGATTTGATTTCCATCTTAATATAGCGTCGAAGTATATATTATAATACACTGCTATTTTTTCATCTGTTATAATAATTTGCCCATGTGGATAAATTACATTACCTACATATACTCTAGGGGATGAGTATTTGAAATACAATCTTCCTTCTCCATCGTCTACTATCTCATTACAACTTTTAGGTACTGTAGTTGTATCTAAATATTCACCTCCTCCTTCTGAGGTTTCATTCACGTATGTTGATTCATCCTGTATGTAGTCTGGATCGTTGAGTGTGCAATTATCAGCAGATGTTTCAAATAGAAAATCTGTGTTTTCTATATATAGGTTATTTTCTATATCTAATGAATCCTCACCCGTTTCTGTAGCATAACTATCTAGTACATAGTTATCGTAACTGCCATCTTGTGGATCGCTTCCATACTTTAAATCAGGTAATATAGAAACAGATTTAGGTTCTATATGAGTTCCGTAAACTTCTTTTGGTAAAGAAAAAATAGCTACTCTAGAATTTAACTGTCTAGAACCGCTAACTTCGTAAGATGATTGTAGGTAATTCTCATAAGAAGAAGATGTAGTTAATTCTGAGTTGTCAAATTGACTATAATATAGGTGGTGGTTGCTTTCAAAAACTAACCTCTTATTAAAAGTAGTGCTTCCAGAATTGGCTATATTTCCTCCGTATGTATTATCGGAGGAATCAGGTACATATGCTCCTGAACCTGATAGTCCAAATATATTCTGTATACCGAGATCTGTATATTGACTACCGCTAGCTATCCATGATTTACGGGCGGTATAAGTCGATATATATGCATCCTGTTGATTTAGTTTTTTGTAAGCACTCATTCATTAATAATCTAGTTTGATTCTTACTAAAGCCTCTTTTGTAAAGTCTTTAAGAAGTGGTCTAGATAGTTTAGCTACCCCTAATAGATCGTTATTGTCATTGTATAATCCTACTGTTGTAATATATGCTTGAGGAGTATTTATCATTACATCGTGACGTAGTTCTCCTGAGCTTGTAATATTTGAAGGATTCGTTGAGTAGTTAAATTCACTATTACGAACTCTTACGAATACGTAATTAGATGAGATAGTTTCTTCTGATTGTAGTGAACCGCTTGCTCCATTTTTGATTGCACTATAAAACTTATCTAAATTATTAACAGCACCATTTATATCTGGGTTGGTAGCTATGTTGATACCTTCGTAGGTGTTAAGATTTAGAGCTGCTCCGTTAAGAACTACTACACCTACATCTGGTAAAAACTTACCGTAGCTTCCATGTTCAGCAGTAAACCCTGTACCGTTGTTATACGGTATACCGTGTGATCCGCTTATAATATCGTATACTCTTCCTGCATCTACATAAGATACAGTAGTTATATCAGCACTATTATCTGTTAAATGTAGAGTTTTATCGCCATTGGTTAATTTTAAGTTGAAAGAGCCTGGTAGTAATTTTTCTTTATATCTTGCTCTATCTATACTCATTACATAAATGTCATCAGATTCATATGTACCGAAAACAAATCCTACCTCTTCGTCACCGAAAATTAAGTTCCTGTACTGTCCATATATTGTCGATGTTGGTGTTTTTGTATTTACTCCTGGATAGTAAGGTAGTGCTCCTTTACCTTCTTTATGTCCATAAGCTATTGCAAATTGTACACTAACTGGTGTAGGTGAATCGTATACACCGTCGTAAATCTCATAAAAATAGTTACCTGTATTTGATGCTACTTGCCCTGATGATGTATGAAATGATGTTAAGTACTTACCATCACCAGAAGACCATAATGGTGCAACTACTGATTCAGCACTTATTGAAATATCTTCTGGATCTAATCTTTTAAATGACATATCTTATTAATTATTTACTTTTACAATTGTGATTGGTACTGTTACTCTAGCTCCTGAATCTCTTCCTATTACTGTAATAGTTGTCTGTAGTGTTGATTGTCCAGCAAATAATGTGTTAATAGTAGTTCCAGTTAAGTTGATTGATGTACCTATTACTGTTTTAGAAACATTAGTACCTAAGGTAGTAGTTGAATTTAACCTTTCTGCTTCTGGTGTGTTGATACCTACTCCGTTGTATGTCTGTAATACTCTAGCATCTGCTATTGTTGCTACATAACCTCCTGCTTCAAAGGTTTGAGTTGAACCTAAGTAGTTTAATGTTTGAGGAGTTATAGCTAGGGATGCTCCTTGTTTTAATCTAATTGAACTATATCCAATATCTAAAACAGGTAGTTTAGCAGTTCCTCTAGGTAGTGTAGTTAATTTATATTTCATGATTTGAGTCTCATCAGGAAAAGCTTCTAATAATGGCAAGTTCTCGATTGCTTGTCCATAATAAGCCGAACCTAATGGGTGTGCTGGATTATACAGAGTATAATCTACTTCATCATCAGAAAGAGCGAATTGAGTTATTTTAAAGGAGCTATCTCCTCTTGCAAGTAGTTCTCTACCTTTTTTAGTCAATATTGCATCAACCGTAACTATTGAATTATCTAAATATCCCATTTTAGTATTTTTCTATATATTATAAATATCTTAAATTATTATTTTATTAAATTATTATGCCGGATCTACTCTGTAGCCTATGTATGGACATTGTGTTGCGGAAACAATTCGTCCGTAATCATCTGTAATAACTATTGTATTATTACCCTCTACGTATATTTTTGAGTTGTTAACCAATTGTATTCTATTTTGCCCTGTACCGAATTTAAGCACTTCAAAAGATTCACTCATTTTAACAAAAATAGCATTTGCTTCATATGTCGGCTTGTTTTCGTCTATAAAGCTACGAAGAATATCTCTAGTTACTTTTATATACGGGGGTGTAGGGGGTGTAGTGTTAGTGATGATTTTTGTTATTCTCATAAATTCCTCCCTATCGGGGTAATCATCTGTTAGTGGTGCTCTTAGTATATCTCCTATTTTTAATATTCCATTTTCAATTAAACTACTATCCGAAGGGGTTATACTTGTATTATTAGCTGCCATTCTATTTTCATTTACTACCACTATACTAGAGGTGGTAAATGTTGGCGATTCTGTTACCCCTGTATGAAATAATTCCTGTTTAACCCTACTATCTAAAGCACATATGTACTCTATATCGCTATCGGATGAAAAAACCTCCCCTGTAAATGTACGTCCGAATATAGTTGGAGGTATTCCTGCACTTTCAGCGGCTGTTGTTTGACTGCCGTTATATCTTGCGTTAATCCATCCTGTATCTGAGTATAATGAATCCTGTACTGTTGCTTTAGGTGCTGTTAGTTCTAACAATGCATTTATGTTGGATGGATTATTTGTATTCCTTGATCTTTCCGAAGTCATTTTAACCTTTGACTTCCTATTCAATCCTGCGTTACTTATAAGAGGGTTGTGTGGACTGAATCCAAATACTACATCTTGAAGGAATGGAGAGAATGTAACTTCTATATTTTTATGTACAGTCCCAACTAGATTTGCATCGAAAATATCGTCTATAATCTCCGGTTCGATTGTATAGTAAATGAAGGGGACTTTAGCAGGATAGTATTGTTTAGAAGTAATATCTAACTCGTACAACTTTCCCTCTACATTAAATTTAACTTTTTCTATTTGACCTAATACACCTTCTATACGAGTCTCATCTGTTTGACCATCGATTGAATGTGCTTCTACATGTATGATTATACCTGTGATTATACCTTTAGAACTCTCTTCTGATATACGATTAATATTAATATTTAAAGCACCGGGGGAATTGTAACTCTTTCCATCCTGGAAATGTGATCTAATAAAGGTTCTTTCGTCCATAATTCTTATTAGTGTATTACTTTATTGTTTATTGATTTATTACCATTGTTAATCTCTATACGGACTATCACCTGATGAGTAATCATTATCTAGATATCTGTCTCTTTCACATAAGTAATCAGTGTTACTACAGTCTATGTAGGTATCTGATGTTTTTGTTAAAAAGGAAGGTCTTTTAGCCCAATCATATTCTCCATCTAATTTTTCCCATTTCCTATAAATAGTGTTATAGTCAAAATTTACTCCATAGTATCCGGTATCTGCCGGTCTTGTTAATTCTTTGTCTTTAAATATTCCAGGAGTTATCGCATTACCTCCATCGGGTCCTCCAATGTTAGATACACCTCCAGTGAAAAAGTCTCCTTTCGTTCTTGCTTGTGAATAAACAGTTCTGCTACTGTTCCCTGTACAGCAAAGGTCTGTCGTACTTGTTGTGTAAAAAAGTTTATACTCCTGTACGGTAGGTTCTGGGAATTTTGTGTCTAATTCTACAGTTAAGTTATGAATAATTTCTGGACAATCTCCAGGCTCATCTGCTTTAAATCTCATCCTAATGTTATTAGGTACGTAGTTTTTAGTAATATAGTCCTGTATATCAGTAAATGTATTAAAATTATGTTTATCAGATGGTTTGCTCTCAATACCATCAGCTGTTTTATATTGGCTTTTTATATTTAGTAATGTTCCTGTTGATACTTGTTTATCTGGATCTATTTCTATCCAATTTCCTAAATATGATACCTCTTCATATGAGTCATTTTCATCAATTAGCTGGTTTTCTGTCCATTCTAATCTAAAGTAATATTTAGTTGAGTCTGATACGTATTTAAATCCGTAAGAAGGAGTGTATTTTTCTCCTACAGTTGGAAAAGTTCTAGTAGTCCCTATATTACATTTACTATACGGAATCGTTTTCTCTATAGAACATCCACTAGTGTTATTTAGGTCTTTTATTTCTACTTTTATTGAATCTACATTTCCATACACAGTTACAGGGAATTGCTTTTCTGTAACATTCGCTTCAGCAAATGGTTCTCCATTAATATAGTAAATTATATCCTTGTTTGTACTGGATTGCCACCATTCGCTTAAATTGTAAATACCGGTAGGTTTGATATCTGATGGTATATTGATTTCTTTAAAAGCTAAATCACAAGATACTATTATAGCTGTTCTTGTTTTCGTACAGTCTTGTTGTTCTAGTATTTGTTTATCTTTATGATATACGGTAACTTCGTACTCATCGTATTGTTCATAACCTTGAGGTAAGAAATTATATTCTAATTTTCCGTTTTCTATTATGGTAGGTTGTGGATTTCTATTAGAAGTAATTTCAAAGTTGTAATCTCCTCCAGCACCTATAAACATATTAGCTAAGTTGTAGTTAGTGTATAAATCATTTTTAGGATTTATTATCAAATTACCTTGTACTGCATTAGTTTCTAAGTTACATATATCCTCTGGTGGCTCTTTGTAAAAACCAATATTATAGTTTATATTTGGATATTCGAAATTTTTAAATGGGTTACCTCTGTTTAGTTCACCATTTGTTACTCTTATTCTAGAACGAAATAACTCACCATTAAATTTAGGTTGACCGTTCATCTTATCGGTAATACCTCTTATTCCTTCTGGTGTTCTAATATAGTGTATTGCTCTAGTTGGCGATTCTTTACTAAGTAATGTACCTTCTGCTCCATTTCCTGTGTTTTGGTAAGCTCCTCCGTTAGACCCTGTTATAAAAGCAGTATCTATTGAGCTACTGTATTCAGGTTGTGTCCAAGTCATTACAGGAGATGTATGCTTACTTCTCTCTAAAAGATGCGGTTTAATTATTACTCCTGTATCGGTTACAGATCTAGCAGGAACAAAGTCACGAACCATCCTAAATACTACATTATCAAAGAATTTAATCAACCTAACAAAATCCTTTAAGTTGTATTTACCTACGTTATCAAAGATTTCTTTAGCATATTCCTGTAAATCACTATACTTATTTGTTTTTACATCTCTTGGGTCTCCTATATAGTTATCAATATTAAAAGTACTATTAGGAAACAATACATTAGATTGTGATACTATGTAATTATTAATATTATCTGAAGGTGAGAATCCTACTTCTATTCTATGTAAGTCGTTAGTGTAGTTATTTTCTTTATTAGATATACTTGTATAAAAGGATAGTGTAGCTCCTTCTACTATACTACCTGTATTATCTAATCGTACTTTATCTAAAGAACCCGTCCAGGCTTGTTCCCCTCCGTAAAATGGCAAGTCTTCTGTGGATTGCCCTCCGTATACTTTAATTTTAAGTACATCTGAAGGTATTCCAAAACAGTTAATTAATGCTCTTAATCCTCTTTCTGTACCTTTACTTTTAAGCAGTAGAGGAAGGTTGTGATAAATCCTTTTATAAATCTCTTTTTGATAATCGTTTTGAGATAATTGATCTTGGTTAGATTTTATTATTCTAGCTCTACCATCTCTATCAGATAAGTACTCTCCTTGTGTATCATAAGAATTAACAGTAAAGTATTTGAATAGATCTTCTGCTGATTTATTACTTGTGTATAGTTTAACTCCAAAGTTTTTTAGTAATTCTTCTACTAAGTCTTTAGATACCCCTCTATCTAACCTATTGTCTGCATCATATTTTTTAGAAACAGAATCTGTATATAACCATAGATTGTCAAAATGCTGTGCTATCATATGAATGAATAATTCATATGGTTGGTTTGCAGGATCTTCTTTAAGGTATGAAGGTATTGTATTAGTTAATATATCAACGTTTTGTGCATCATAACGAATTGCACTTTGTAATTCTGTATTATACCATTCTGTTGCTTCTGTAGTTGAGGATGGTTGATTTATGAAAGGTTTAGTTGAATTACTCTTAGGCCATGCAGAAGATGAATTAGTATAGAATAAGTGTCTTTCGTAGTGATCTAAATTATTAATTACACCTTTAATAAGATTTTCATAATATTCTTTACTCCCTGTTATACCTTGTCCTGTATAATTTGAAGAAGAAAGTAGATCTAAATTATTTTGGTAACTCTCAATTAAATCTAACTTATATTTAAAGTTACGTATTCTTTCTTCGGCTGAAGAGTAATTAATAAAGTTATTGAAGTCTGAGTAGTCTATTCCTAGTTCTGCTCCTTTTTCATTAAACATTGAATTAATCTCCCTATAGGTATTTGTTGTAGGGAAACTAAATAATTCATTGTAGTTGTAATATTGTGATGGTTCTGTAGTCTGTGTATCTAATTCTACATCAAAATTAGCTCCTCGTAAAGTTGGAACTACCGGTGGGTCTTGAGTGATTGTTGTATTAATCTCAAAAGCTATCGAATCGCTTACTTTCTCTACTACATTTACCCTTGTTTTTAAATTAACAGAAGATGGTAGAGGATTATATAATTTAAGTATGACTGCAGTAGTATCTCTAAATTCTTCTACATCTACATTGATTATAGAATAGAAAATATTATTACCGAAATATAGGTAGAAGTCAGGAGAATAGGTATCGTTATTAAATTGAGATATTACTTGATTGGTTGTCTCTAATACATCACTTCCCCCTAAATTGATAGATACTAACCTAACTTCTGTTTTATCAGGAGAGATGCTCTCTATATAGAAGTCTTGTGGATTTAAGTTGTCTGAGTATGTGTAATCTAGAAAGTTGTAAAGAGCTTTTACTTCGGTACCATTATAACCATAAGCAATATAGTCTTGTTGAACATCTATACCTATTTCGGAATTTCCTACAGTATTCTGCTGTGTATCTCCTGATATTATAGAGTAGTTTGTATAGGAAGGTATAGTCTGTAACCTAACATCACTTAATGTATAGTAAGATAATTCAACAAAATTATCGTTAGGTTTAAATGTCTTTGTTATATTTGTTGAAGTTAATAATGACGTATCCTCATTAGTAAGAGACCTAAAACCAGATAATCCGTTAGGTTCAATTTCAAATATGTTATATTCTATTTTACTCATTATTTTCTAGTTCAAATATCTGTTGATTAGCAGTAAGTAGTTGTTGTCTCAATTGTGCTATCTCATCTAATAATGGTTGTAAATCATCTAAAGATTTTTCAAAATCAACTACTTCTAAACTTTTTTCTATTAGGTATTGATGAGAATTTGTTTCTCCTTCTGCTGGGATTGTATAGAAGAGTTTATTATACAGACGAAATAATTCCTCTACAGTATCGGTATCAACAACTAATTCAGGTTTAACAAAAGTCTTAAACTCTCTATCTACTAAATTATTAAATTGATCGGACCTATAAGATTCTTTCTGTATTCTAACTTTTTCTCTAGCCATTCCTAACTACCTTAAATATATTTTGATTATCCATAACTACTGTACTTCCATCTAACTCAGTTTTTACTAATATACGATAAAATCTCTCTGGTTGCAACCCATCCATATAAACATCGAAAAAAGAACCGTTTTCATCACAACTAATTTTAGTGAAATCGGTATTAAAATCTACTACCATCTCCTCTGTATTCTCATCTCTTAATCCCCAATATGATGCAGAAGGTAGTGCATAATTAGTTAAATATACTGATGAGGTTGTAAATGTTCTTTGAGGGTATTTAGGTTTAGCAGTCACTCTAAATCTCTGCTTTCCTATATCTGCGTACTTCCCTTTATTGTTTTTTATATCAATTGTTGCTATATCTGTTGCTAAAATATCTAAATCACCTTGTTCATATACACTGTCATCCCATCCGAATTCTAAGAATGGAGGGTAGATTGTATTAGTATCTTGTCCGAAGTATCTTAACTTAATAGAAGATGATGTATAAAACTCATACTCATCTTGTAATTTAACAATAAAGCCTTTATTGGTTAACTGATCGTTATAAATTTGTTTAATTCCTGCAGTTATGTTTATATCTACATCATGGGTAGAATTGATAGGATGATTTTGAGAGAATTCCATTGATTCCCCATTAGAGGCTGTATACCAAGTTCCTCCTCCTGCTTTACCTGTAATGAATGATGCTGTAGTAAATGGAGCAAATCCTATTGTTTGCCAAATTCCTGAGGAATTACTGTTAGCGTATGCCCAACTAACTCCTGATGTATTTACAGGTATATCACCTGCTTTACCGGTTCCGTTATCCCAATCAGTTGAACCTTGAATATATATTGGGTAGGCATTTAGGGTATAGTCTACTGGTAGTTCATCTGCTTCAGCTAAGTATAGTTTAAGACTTGAGCTAAACTCTGTACTCCCTATTTTAGTATCAATTACATCATCTATTTCACTATCTGAGAATTTTATTAATAGCCGAGCCGTTTGACCAGTTGGATCTGTTATACCTGGGTATCCTCCGATTTCTAATATTTCATCTTTACCCGCATTACCGGTAAGTTGATCTGTGTAAATAAATGAGTCCTTTTCAGGAAATATTCTATAAATTGCCATATTACAGTATTGTTGTTCTTCCTTTAATATCCTGGTTAAGGTCTTTTACTTCAAAAATCATAGTATCGTATGATGGATATACTATATTATTTCTAGTTGCACCTTTTATATCGTATGCATATTCTGAGTAGTTACCTCCTTGCTTGTTCACAACTTCTATGTTACTAACTGTTTGAACTCCTACAACTCTATCAAGTAAACTATATATTGTCGATATATTGATAGGTTGATTTATATTCCATTTTGTAATATCAAAGAAGTCCTGTAATGCATTATTACATGCTAAAAGTACATCTCTACTATTAAAATTAGGTTTTACTAATATGTCATAATTTATACCTATGTTAACTACAAAAGCATCTTTTATATTTAATGCATCTGTTATAGGCATATAGTAAGACATATACCTCTTTAAATTATTCTTAAGTGTTTCTGTAGCAGTAATTAAGTTCTTATTACTGTCATATGCTAATACATAAAGAGATAATGCTAATGGGTTACTATCAATTATCGAATCAGTAACCGATCTTGTACTATTTAATTCATCTTGTGTAACGAATACTTTTGCTACTGTTCCGAATTTTGAATCTAAAGATAATGCTCTAACTGTGTAATCTTGTAATGTCACAGTTCTTTTCTGTTCTGAGAAAGATCTTAATGCATTCTGTCTAATTTCTTCTACAGTATCTCCGTCTTTACCTCCTTGAGCAGGTAGTCTATTATTAAAAGCTAATGTATCTTTGTATAATGTACTTTGGTCTGTATTACCAATAGGGTTAGCTGTTGCTGAGAATGTTGTTAGTGTGTTAGCAGGTACATTTGCTTCTACTCCTCCACCAACTAGGTATTGTATAGTTAAAGTAGTATTTGATGGTGCTAATCCGTAAGTCTGTGTGTACATAAAATTAGAAGGATCGTAAGCTTTATCTATACTACTTATTCCTTGTAATGTACCCATACCCACATTTGTAGGGTCTGGTGTGAATACATTATCGTCACTCCCTACTGTTCCTGCTCCAAATTGTATTTGTAAAAAACCTTCAGAATTGAATCTAGTCACAAATCTCTTAGGTACTTTTTGAAGTAAAATAGAGTTAGGTACCTTATCGGCATCAGATCCTACATTACTTTCTGCTACAAACACACTATCTTGACCTAAAAAAGGTACTTCATGCCATCTAGTAGTATCATCTTCACTATTATCTGTAATACTCAATATACCTATTATATTTGTATCTTCTATTGTGATTGTTGTAAATTTTTCTGCTGTAGTAAAGGTTTGTGTTGTTGTTTTTACTTTACCTGAAAATGCTTTGGTCTTTTTAGTAAGTAGGAATTCAGATGGTATTCCGTTAGACATTTGTGAAATTACTACATCTGTTGGATCATATGAACTAGAAAAACTAAAATCTATTTTGTTTTCAATAAAGAACTCAATATTACCTGATGAATTACTGGTTACTGTTGCGTTTTCATCTACAACTAGTGCTTGGTCCCAATTAGGTTCATTAGTTATTGGATTAGCTCCTATGTTTTGAGTCACTTCTAACTCTACCTCTGCTACGTTAGTTGATTTAGGTCGATAACCCATCATATATGCCATCGCATATAAGTTTCCAGGATCTTTAGCGTATTGTAAGAAAGTCTCTTGTAATTGTGTATCTTGATAAAAAGATAGGATATCTCCTACATATGCTGCCATCTCAATAAACATCATACCTGGTGAAGTAGGGGAGAAGTCATTATAAGAATCAGGAAAATAGTTCTTAGCAAATTCTACTAATTCTTGTTTGTAATCAGAAAATTCTCTAGCTACGTATTTTATGTCTCTTATTTCTGCCATTATTGTTCAAAGTTAATTACTACCTCATCCTCTATATTAGTATCTTGGATAGCGTATCTTAATGATAACGTAACTGTATTTGTATCTGGGTTTCCTAGTACTTGGAAATCTGTTGTGATAACTCTTGGGAAATACTCTACCAAACCCCTTTTGACCGTCGCTTTGATTTGATCGATTAAGTCTTGATCAATGTGATCAAACATCAATTGTTTAAGTGTAGTTCCAAAGGTAGGGTTGAGATACCTTTCTTGCTGTCCTGTTAGAAAATAATTAATTAGATTAGTTCTTATAGCATCTTTTGTTTGATAGGTAGAATTAAAGACTGCTTTACCGGATAACGGTAAAGAAACTCCTATAGCCTTTCTAGGCTGTAAATCTAGTGGGTCAATTCTTCTACTATTGAATGCCATATTATACTATTCCGTGTTTTTGTTTATCTTTCTCTATAGACTTTTTATATACCTCTCCTGCTTTCTTTACAAAATCAAATTGAGATATATCTAAACCTGGTTGTGGTCCTTTATTTTCTACCATCCCCATTTGATTGGCCATTGACGATGCAAAGTTAGGTTTTTGTACTCCTTGTGCATTAGTAATATTCTTATACTCCTCACTTGTCATATTAGCTCTTGTTTGTTCTAACATTGACATAATTGTGTCTTTAGAATTATAAGTCTTACTTATTTCTTTAGTAGGTCTTGCTACATTAGTTGTAGGTGTACTTAAGTTACTTTCGTATACTGTTTGTTCTGGTTTACTGGCAATTCTTACTGCTTCGGTCATTACTTCTTGTAACTCCTCCTTAACAGCAGTTCTTACCTCTTCTCGTATGATTTTTCTTAATTGATCGAGTTTCATAATAATAAATAGTTTGTTTATGGAAGTTGGTTATCTATTCTAAATTTTAATTCATCTAATAGTACTTGTGTATCTGAACTAAATGATGGTTGTCCTCTAAGTACTATCACTCCAATATTATCTTTTGCTACTGCTACCCTCCTTTTAGCACTGGTTTCTGAGTTGGTATCTTCTATTATTGCTAAAGTATATGCTTTACCATTTGCACCAAGGTACTGAAAATTGTTATTAGGTACTCCTTCTGAACCTGTATTTTCTAGAGGACGTACTTGATTTAATAAATTTGCTAAATCTTCTTGATTCTCTAAACTATTAACACAACCTTCAACACTTAGATTAACAGTCTCAAGTATGTTCTTGACATTATTTAAGCTAGGAGCTACACTACTGGTTAGTGCCTCTATTCCTTCTATATCATTTTCTAATGATTCTAAAAGTCTTATTATTTTAAATAACCTATCAGCTTGACTAGTGATTGAACCAGTAGTTTTTGCAAATATTAGACCTCCTGCAGGTCCGGGTGGTATACCTATTGCAACAGGAATTGGATTAGTTTTTAATAATGATAAAATCAGTTTAGCAACAGTAATTAAGGGTTTTAAACTATTTGCTAACGTTGAAAATTTATTTGTAATTTTCTGTGAGTTATTAACTACTGTGAGTAGGTTGTTACGTGTCTGTATTATACTACTCAACTCTCCTGTAGGTGGACATTGATTAGAAAATTTGGAGATTAATTTAAATGCTTCTGTTTGCACTCTAGCTTCCAATTCACCTTGAAGTGTTCCTAATTTTGAAGAGACTATATTAGAAAGTTGTGAAGTAACGGCCATTATTCTGTAAATACTTTTTTAGACTTCAATTGAGATGGTCCGTTAGGGTTAATTAAATCATTTAATGCTTTTATAACTGGTTTTGCTTGCATTCCTCTCTTGTTTAGAAGAGGTATAGGTTTTCCATCTATAGTTTTAGCTTTAGCCATATCTGTAGACATTCCTTCTAGTACCCCTAAAACGCTCTCTAAAAATAGTTCTAATTGATTTCCTAAAACTACTCCCTCTTTTCTACCTCCTACTGCCGTTCTAGCTGCTTTGCCTAAAAATATTTGAGAACCATCCAAACATAGGTAGTTTTTAGAATCAATATTAACTGTACCTTCTGTATTTAGTCCTATAGATTCTATACTAGAAAGTTGTATATCGTGTTCTTTTGCATTGAAGAATAACCTACCGCCATTTATTATGACTTGATTACCTTTAAATATTTTCGCTTCTAGTGGAGTATCATCATATGCATCTCTTTTTGAGCTAGCTTGTTCTAAAGGTATTTTGTGATCTGATACAAGGTATATAGATGAACTATCTTCGTTAATATCTTCACCTAATATAGTAAAGCCCTCCTCGGTCTCTTTTTGACCATTACTTAAAATTATAACAGGTTTACCTAAATTAGAATTATCAACCCATGGATTTGTAATTGATTTCCCACCTGTAAATCTAAGTGATTGACCCTGTCTACCTTCAAATTGAATATCCCCTGGGCTAGAACCTATTGGATTTACAGTACCTAGTTCAAGGAAAGTATTATTTTGTGAAAAATCTATATCGGAATTATTAACAGTGTCTGGGTAGAAATTATTATTAGGGTTATTCCAAATATTTAGAATCTGTGTATAATACTTTCTTGTTTTGTTTTTAAAGTCATCATCAGATGGTATTGGGAGTGCTTCTACTTTTACAATCTCTCCAACTAAAGGGACTTCTTTTATCTGTGCACCTACCTGGTAAGCAAATGGTAAATCAGTTTTTCCTTGCTCACTAGCATTAGATTTTAGAGGTTTATAGAATACCCCGTTTATAGAGATACCTCCTCCTTTAGCAGAATATTGTTCATGAGATTCATCTAAAATAACATCTACAACTCTACCGTAGTAGGTTGAACTAGACCCTTTACCTGAATTCTGAGTTGATGAGGAACCTAACGTATTTGATAAAGAAAGGTTATAACTCATCTTCTTTTCTTTTTTCTTCTACTTCCTCTTTAGTTTCTTCTGATTCTTCTAATAGGCTCTGTAGATCGGAGAAGTCAAACATATCATTTTCACTTCCCTTACTTTGAATTGCTTCTAATCTTTGAATTACGGTTGCTAATTTAATTAAGTGTTCGTCGTTCTTNACTCCTATATCCATATACTCTTTAATCATAGGAACTAGAAGAGTGGCATCTCCTATATTTTCTATNAGAGGTTTTAATTCTCCTATAAGACCTTTTACTTGAGTTTTAGTTTCTCTAGAGTTATTGTAGATTTCTTCGAAGAGATCCGACATTTTCTTTCCGTTAAATATTTCTTTTTCCGAATCCATTATTATTTTATTATAAATAGATTATAACTCCTTAATTGTAATCAACCCTTCATCATAGTACTTATAATATAATTCATAGAAGTTTTTTTTAAGTGTGTAGATTACTTTTGTAAGGTGAGGTGTTTCGCAATCAGTCATTTCTCGAATGTAAATATACAGTGCTTTTTTCTTAAATATATCTAAATCATTTCTAGTCTTAAATATAGTTAAAACAGCATCAGCAATTCTCTGTTCACTTTCTTTAGTAAAGATCTCATCTAAATTATTATATGCTTTCTCAACCCATATATCGATGAATTGACTTAACGTGATTGTTCCTGGGAGAGTTACGTTTAGTTTCCCTTCGTATGATTCTTCCATATCGTCAAAGGAACCTATTTGTTTTAATTTCTTATAATTCTTATTATTATAATTGATTAACCACCTCTTCACAATAGTACCAAAATAAGAGTATGCTTTCGCCCCATTAGTAGGATCAAATTTCATAATCTTCTCCTCTAACAACATAGATACTACCTCGTGTTTTAAATCCTCTATCCTCTCTACATCTGTATAGTAGAATTTAAAAGTATGTATTATATTTTCTGCTAACTTATAAAAAGGAATGTAGATGTGGTTGGTGAATATCTTAGCTCTATATTCACTATCTGTTGAAGTATTATATTTAACTATATATTCATCTGTTTCTGATGTGAAGTAATTTGCTTTACTCTTCTTTCTTGCCATAATTTGTAGGGAGCATATACCTGTTTAGCTCTTTTTGTACGTTCATCATTTGATCAAAAAAGTAACCTACCTCATCATCAGATCTAAAAACCTCTCTTTTATCTAAATCTGTAAGATGTTTATTTGATTCTTTAATGATGTCTGAGATGCTTTGAAGATATCTTGTTTGATCTTTTGTGATATCCTCATACTTTTCTAATTTAATTAGGAGATTGCGTATTGCAATACCCAATACTACTACTAATATAGCTAAAATTATAATACTTACCAACATATTTTATAGTTTTTTTAACATATCACTTAAACCTTGTGATGAATTCACTTTCTTTCCTGTAGATGATTGTGTTTTCTGAATTGTAGGTTTAGATGTTCCTCCATTTTTCTTCCATAAATCATATTCAACCTTAGATGCTAAGAAGTCTCCTGTATGTAATACTGAAACCATATTGGTTTTCTGTCTAGAACTTTCTTGATGACTGAAAAAGTATGCTTCATTAGCTTTATCGAAGACTCCGTCATGTATCCTTATGGCTATGTACTCCTGTTGATCACATTGTATTCCGAATTTTTGAAGAATATAAAGAGATCTATCTTGAATTAACATAAAATCCAACTCAGGATTATTTAAATACACCTCAGATAATTTATCCCTTCTCCATTTATCAGTTTGAGGAATATAGTTAGGTAATTCTCCATTTCCTAATTTACCTAAATCATGGAAGAGAGCAGAAAAAACTAATTGTTCTTCTGTATAATCTGTTGTTCCTCCCATTTCCTTATACATATTATGTTGTTTTATAGAATATTCTACCACTCTATTAACATGATCTACATATCCTCCAGGGAATGCATTATGAAACCATGCCTTCCCACTAGCAGGAGCCATGACATAGGTATCGGATAATGTATTTACCATCGATAAAACCTTATCTTTCCTCTCTCCGGTTAGGTAATGGTTAATAATTTTAAGGTGTTTATCCCAATTTTTCTCTATCTGCTCTGCTGTTAACATAATTAATCTTGTGTTTCGGTGTTAAGTAATGTTTGCATATAAGATAAGTTAGAGTTAATTTCATCTAACACCTCGTATGCTTCTCTTCTTTCCATACGTCCTATGTGAAAATTAAGAGATTTAGTTAGTAATTCTAACTTTTCAACTTTATTTTGGATAATATCTTTATTTCTCATATAATGTATATATTTAATTGATTATTAATTTATTTATTATTTATATCTTTATTATTTTTAATATTATAATTAATATAAAATAGAAGCTACGAAAAATTTTTTTAAAAAACAACTACTCTATTATTATTTTTTCTGATAGTAATTTAGATTTAGTTAGATTTCCTCCGTCCCAATATATTTCTGCATCTATTGTAATAGTATCTCCTACAAAATACTGAGGAATAGGACCTATTATCCTCTTTGCCCACTTTCTTCCTGGAATACTAGGAGTAAATTCACTGATATTACTAGAAGTACTTAAAAGTATAGTTGTCTCTTGTACTAAAGGTAACCGATAACCTCCTTGATAAACCCCGAAAGAAGAAGAACTAAACGCACTTCGCACTATCCCCATATCATTATAGTAATAATAAGGATCCACATCCTCAGCTTCTACAAAAATAGGAAATCTTGCTGTACCCTCTATTATAAAAGCTAATTCAACATGGTAATACCCATTTGAATCTTGTGGGAAAGGAATATATACTTTACCATCACAATTACCTGATAAACAGAGTGGAGGATTGAATTCATTCTCTGTACAAGAACCTAATAATAGCCCACTTAATACTAATATATTAACTAATTTTCTCATAACCTTTTTTTATTGTACCTAAATATACGAAAAAATATAGTAGGAAGCAAGAAAAAGTAGAAGAAAAAAAGGGTTAGTATAGAGAATTAACCGCCGCGCGAAACGCGCGATGTTCGACCGCGCTATCTTTTATACTTTCTTAGGTATTTTTTAGCGTATCTAATAATACCAAACATAAGATATGATGTAGTATTAGGGTAGATAAATCTCATTCGAGAGGCACGCTCATCTACGGTATTAAACGTTTTAAATTGCATGNTAGAGGGTTAATATATGATAGGATTACCGGCTTGNAACATAGCTCCAATCTCCCGGATCTTATCCATTGCTTTAAATATATCGATCTTGAACATCTCCCTATCGTTCTCATGTTGGACATGATGGCGGTGTTGTTGGAAGAATTTATGAACCTGTTGTTCGACTTTCATCCCGGCCGAAGGAAGGACAGGAAGTGCGAATTTAACCTCCCATACATCCACGGTACCGGTACCATTTATCTGTTTGAGGCGGTGTTCGGGTGTGTTGCGAGTCATACCGATCTTAATAAGATCAGGATACCCTTTATTGACCAAAGCGTAAACATACTCAGTATCATCTTTAGTAATATTACGTATACTGGTAGATTCTATCGCTCTTAAGTATTTCCATTTATAGGTATACGAATTTATCTTAGTGGTCTTCTCAATAAGGTAACGAGCATTAAAATGCTCGGGTATATACTGAGGAGATATATGACGGGCTTTGGTTCTTAATTGTAAGTAATTAGCCTGCCATTCTTTAGCCCTACTATGATAGGTTGTATCATCACCTGTATCAAAGATTGTGATCCTACCCTGTTGTTCTAATTCGAGGGCTTTTTCGAAAGTAATTTTATCTGTTAACATAACCGTTTTTTATATATGTAAATATATGAAATTAAAGTAAGTCCTCCAACTGTTTATTCAATAGAAGGTCTATATATCTTTTTATTTTTGCACATCTTTCATAATACTCTTTATACTGGTAATATAGTAGAAGATCATGAAGTACTTCTATGGTTCTACCTCTATCTAAGTGTGTATCTGTACCTAATATCTTTCCCATATCATCTATATCTATTTTGAGTAGATACGAGTACATTTTATTGTAATACTTACTCTTTATCTTATCCTTTACCTCGGAATAACTCTCCTGGTATTTAAAAGAGTATAATTTATCCAATATGGTGTAATTCTCCATACCTGTAACCAAGGTACCTAATAAAGTGAAAGGATTATCTAATTCCTCCTCCATACCGTATTCCTGGTATACCTCTTGGTCTCCTTGTTCAAAGATTGAGAATATTGAGTCGGGGTTTAATTTATTCACTTTATAGTTGGTTTTGCCTATAAATAGTTCTATATTAGTTATAAGAACGATAACAATCAATCTTATATATAGACTCTATAGTATAGTCCACCAAAATACTTACCGTTGATTGACATATTGAACAACACACCCTATATGATGAAAAAGTTGCCAAAATTTTTTTTTATGTCTAAGTAAAAACATATGGGGAAAGTATAGAGAGAAAAGCAGTATGAGGGGGCAGGTAAGTAATACTTACTTAAAATATATACATATATACCACCTATATAGTGAAAAATCATCAGAAATATGCAACCTAATATGGCTCCTCACGAGGCCTCTCACGACGTTGTAGGGAACAATACTGTCAGTGTTATATCAGTCTTATATAACCTTTACCTAACCCTTACTTAATCCCCCTCTACTGTCTCTTTTATTTTTCCTAACACGTACCGCAGTCCTTTAATTCATCACCACATATAGGACAAACCTTACCATCTACTTGATCCTTTAAAGGAGTATATGGTTTTAGATCTTCATATATTAAATCCTGTTCGGCTAAGTTACCCATCATATAGGTATATACTGTACAGGTAGTATCTGTAATGTTATCTATATTACCCTCAATACTTACCATTAACTTCTTACCATCTGAGGCTCTATGTACTCTAGAGATATACCTTCCTTTCTCTTCTACTCTATAGTTTGCTCCTTTGAATACAAACTCCTTACCATTTAAAAATTCTTGCTTTGTCATAATATTATTTCTTTATAGGGTTATACAAATCCATATCCTCAAATCTAAATTTCTGTTTGATATGTTTATTGAATACAAATGTATATGTTGATACTGTTTTAGTACCTACCTTCTCAATATTGGCTTCACTACTAACCATCACCAATTCACCTTTATCTGTTCTATATACTTTATGAATGCTACCTCCATTATTACCTACTCTGTAATTACCACCTGCTAATGTAAATTCCTTACCGTCTAAAAATTGTTGTTTTGTAATTGCCATAACCTTTATTTGTTTTAATTATTAATATACCTAAATATAAGAAATATTTATTGGGTATCCAAATCT
>P_2C_Liq_1_UnCtyDRAFT_1000189_pt1 | contig 26157 bp, 27 predicted proteins | sample Pon2CUnioCityCA_2_FD_10234 | JGI IMG/M metagenome (IMG submission 10234) | reverse complement strand
CGGGTGAGGCCCGCCGGCGCGGTGCGCCCGAGGTAGTGCAGGATCGCCGCAACGGCATGCCCGCAGGCACCCCCCGCCGGACAGCTGCACAGCGAGGTCAGAGGCCGATGCGAGGGCAACGGATGCACACGGATGTCCACCGAATGGATATGCCGGCGATCGGCCTGCACGCGGGCAAAAAAACCCTGACCGCCCGGGCTGCAGTCCAGCACCGCCCGCGACTGGATCAGCCGTTCGCCGTCCTCCAGCGCCTCGCGCGGAAAGTCCGCCCAGAGGACGGCCTCACCGTGGGTGGAGATCCATTCCGTGAGGGGATCGGTCAACGGGTCTGCTCCAGGCGGCTTTCATGCACAACCTGACAGCATACATCAGCCGCCGCTTACCGGTGGCAATAAAACCAGCGTTTCGTCGCCCTGCAGGGTGTCCTGCCGTGTTCGCATCGCGTCCCCCACGGCACAGGCCACCCGCGGCAGCTCATCGGCCAGCGCCGGGTACTCACGGATCAATGCCGCCAGCGCCTCGGCGATGGTGCAGGGCGTGTCGAGGGACAGATTCAGGGTATGGGTGTTGGCGGCTTCCCGGAGCCGGCCATAGAGTTCGATTTGCATAATCACGCATAAAAAACCCCGCCAAGGGGCGGGGTTAAGCTGAATGGCTGGGGGACCAGGATTCGAACCTGGGTTGACGGATTCAGAGTCCGTAGTCCTACCGCTAGACGATCCCCCAATAAACCGCTTAGCGCTTGGAGAACTGCGTCGCGCGACGCGCCTTGTGCAGGCCGATCTTCTTGCGCTCGACCATGCGGGCGTCACGCGTGACATAGCCCGCCTTGCGCAGCCCGCCCTTGAGCGCTTCGTCATAGTCGATGAGCGCGCGGGTGATGCCGTGCCGGATCGCACCGGCCTGCCCGCTGGAGCCGCCACCGAATACGCTGACCTTGATATCAAGCTTTTCCGTCGTGTCGGTCAGCTCGAGGGGCTGGCGCACGACCATGCGCGCGGTCTCGCGACCGAAATACTCGTCAAGCGGCTTACCGTTAACGGTGATCTGACCGTTGCCGGGCCGCATGTTCACGCGGGCCGAGGACTTCTTGCGCCGGCCCGTGCCGTAATACTGTTGGACTGCCATCGGTTATCGTCGCTCCGATTCAGATTTCCAGCGCCTGAGGCTGCTGGGCATGGTGCTGATGTTCGCCGCCGCTGTAAACCTTGAGCTTGCCGAGCATCTGCCGGCCGAGCGGTCCCTTGGGCAGCATGCCCTTGACCGCAAACTCGATCGCCCGCTCGGGGTGCTCCTGAATCAGCGTCGCGAAATTGGTCGACTTCATGTGACCGACGTATCCCGTGAACCGGTGATACATCTTCTGTTCCGCCTTGCGGCCGGTGATGTCCACCTGCTCGGCGTTGACCACAACGATGTAGTCGCCGGTATCGACGTGCGGCGTGAATTCCGGTTTATGCTTGCCCCGAAGCCGGAAGGCGATTTCGGAGGCGAGTCGTCCGAGGGTCTTGCCGGTGGCGTCGACGACATACCAGTCACGCTGGACCGTCTCGGCTTTGGCGCTAAACGTTTTCATGGGTGCTGTATCTCCGAAGTCAACGCGCCCGAATTAAGATCGTGGAGTGTACAGAAAGCCGTTTACGCCGACAAGCCGTTGTCGCCGTCCGCAGCGGGCACCACCTCGTGGCTGTGGGTCACGGTGCAGGCCTTGGCCAGCATGATCGACGCCGAGCAGTATTTTTCGGCCGACAGCTTCACCGCCCGCGCCACCGCGGCGTCCTTGAGCTCGTTCCCGCTGATTCGAAAATGCAGATGGATCGCGGTAAAAACCTTGGGCGGCGTCTCCGCGCGGCTGGCCTCAATATCGACCTCGCAGCCGGTCACCGCATGGCGCCCCCGCTCGAGGATATACACCACATCCACGGCCGAGCAGGTCCCCAGCCCCTGGAGCATGAGCTCCATCGGCCGCGGCCCCCGGCCCTGGCCCCCCAGATCCGGCGGACCATCTACCGTTAGTCGGTGACCACTGCCCGATTCCGACTCGAATGCCATCCCGTCCAGCCAGCGTACATGCGCTTTCACGGTCTACCCCCCATTTCGGACCCCTCCATATGGGTCATATCGCGGTAATGGTCGGCAGTATAACGTCCAAAGACCGGGTTACCGATGCGATACCAAGGAAACAGGGAGGTTCCCATGTCACCGGCCAGTTACCGCTTTTTCCAGCGACCCTCCATCGTCGAGCTGCTGCGCCACTGCGGGCGCAGTCGCTACCGCCCCAACTCCACGCTCATCCATCAGGGCTCGAGCAGTGACCGCCTGTACCTGCTGCTGAGCGGGTCGGTGAGCGTGCTCGAGGAAGAGCCCGATGGCCGGGAGCTGATTCTGGCCTACCTCAACCCCGGGGATTTTATTGGCGAGATGGGGCTTTTTCTGGAGGCACCACAGCGCAGCGCGTGGATCCGCACCCGCACCACCTGCGAGTTTGCCGAGATCAGCTATGCCGGCTTTGCGCGCTTGCAGGCCGAGCATTCCATTGTGCTGCAGCCACTGATCGAGCAGATCGCCGAGCGGCTGCGCGACACCAACCGCCGGTTTCGGTCACTGGCGTTCGAGGATGTCCGCGGGCGGGTGATGGCCACGCTCCACGACCTGACCCGTCAGCCCGATGCCAAAACCCACCCCGCCGGCATGCAGCTGCATATCACCCGCATCGAGCTGGGGCGGCTGGTGGGCTGCTCGCGGGAGATGGTCGGACGGGTGCTGCGGGATATGGAGGCCGATGAGCTGATCTCGGCCCGGGGCCGGACCATCGTAGTGCATGCGGCGCGCTGATCAGTCGAACAGGGCGGCGAGCTGATCGCCGGGGGAGTCGGCACGCATGAACGCCTCGCCCACCAGAAACGCGTCGATGCCCCGCGCGCGCATTGCAGTCACATCGTCGCGGTGATGGATGCCGCTCTCGGTCACCAGGCGGACGCCATCCGGGACGGCGGGCGCGAGGCGCGCGGTGGTCTCGAGGGTGGTCTCGAAGGTGCGCAGGTCGCGGTTGTTGATGCCGATCAGATCGGCATCCAGCGCCAGCGCCCGATCCAGCTCGGCGGCGTCGTGCACCTCGACCAGCACATCCATGCCCAGCGCCCGGGCCTGATCATGGAACGCCCGCAGTCGCGCGTCATCCAGGGCGGCAACGATCAGCAGGACGCAGTCGGCGCCCAGCACCCGCGATTCGAGCACCTGATAGTCGTCGACGACAAAGTCCTTGCGGATCACCGGGCAGTGACAGGCGCCGCGGGCCTGCTCGAGGTGCGCATCCGCGCCCTGAAAGAACGCCGTCTCGGTGAGCACCGACAGGCAGGCCGCGCCGCCCTGTTCATAGCTGCGGGCAATGGCGGCGGGATCGAAGGCCTCGCGGAGCACGCCCTTACTGGGCGAGGCCTTCTTGACCTCGGCGATGACGCCTGCCTGGCCGCCGGCAATGCGCGTCTCGAGGGCCGAACGAAACCCCCGCAGCGCCGGGGCATCGGCCAGCCGCGCTTCAAGCGCCGCAGCACTGACCTGGCGCTGGCGCTCGGCCACTGCCTCGGCCTTATGGGCCATGATCCGGCGCAGGATATCGGGGGTCTCCGGGCGACGGCTCATGGCGTTGCCCCCAGTCGCTGGCTGGTGGCGATGAACCGGTCAAAGCGGCCCCGCACCTCGCCGCTTGCCAGCAGGCCGCGGGCGTGGGCCACGGCGTCGCCGAGGTGATCGGCAAGGCCGGCCACATGAATGGCCGCGCCGGCGTTCAGCGCCAGCAGATCCGCCGCCGGGCCGGGCAGGCCGTCGAAGATCGCCTTGATCATCTCGAGGCTGCGCTCGGCGGAATCCACCCGCAGTGGCTCCAGCGAGGCCGACTCGAGGCCAAAGTCCTCGGGCCGCAGGGTGTATTCGCGGACTTCGCCGTTGCGCAGTTCCGCCACCCGAGTGGGCGCGGCGATGCTGATCTCGTCGAGGCCATCCTCGGAGTGGACCACCATCACCCGCTCGCTGCCCAGGGTGCGCAGCACCTCGGCGATGGGCCGCACCCAGGCGGCGTCGTAGACGCCCAGCAGCTGGTTGGGCGCACCCGCCGGGTTGGTGAGCGGGCCGAGCAGGTTGAACAGGGTGCGCACGCCCATTTCGCGGCGCGGGCCGATGGCGTGGCGCATGGCCTGATGGTGCTGCGGGGCAAAGATGAACCCCACCCCCTCGGTGTCGATGCACTCGGCCACCGCGGCTGGCTCCAGATCCAGTCGCGCCCCGGCGATCTGCAGCAGATCGGCACTGCCCGAGGCGCTCGAGACCGAGCGGTTGCCATGCTTGGCGACCCGGCCCCCGGCCGCCGCCACCACGAAGGCGGTGGCCGTGGAGATATTGAACGTGCCACGGGCATCACCGCCGGTCCCGCAGGTATCCACCAGATGGGTGCGATCCACCTCGACCCGCATCGCCAGCTCGCGCATCACCGCCGCCGCGGCGGCAATCTCGGTGACGGTCTCGCCTTTCATGCCCAGGCCGATCAGAAACCCGCCGATCTGCGCGCCGGTGGCCTCGCCGGTCATGATCCGCTGCATGACCGCGGTCATCTCGGCGTGGTCGAGATCGCCCCGGTTCATGACCCGTCGGATCGCCGCCTGCATTTCCATGCTGACTCCTTTGTCGATCAGGCCGCGAGTGCCGGGCGACCCAGAAAATTGCGCAACAGATCGTGCCCGGTGCGGGTCAGGATGGACTCGGGATGAAACTGCACCCCCTCGACATCCAGCTCGCGGTGGCGCACGCCCATGATCTCCTCGCGATCGCCGTTGGCATGCTCGGTCCAGGCCGTCACCTCGAGGCAGGCGGGCAGTGTCGCCGCCTCCAGCACCAGCGAGTGATAGCGGGTGGCTTCAAGGGGATTGGGCAGTCCGGCGAAGACGCCCTGATCGCGGTGGTGCACCCACGAGGTCTTGCCATGCATGACGGTCTGGGCGCGGATCACCGCGCCGCCAAACGCCTGGCCGATGGCCTGATGGCCCAGACAGACCCCCAGAATCGGCAGCCGCCCGGCAAAGCGCTCAACCACCGCCAGCGACACCCCCGCCTCATCGGGCGTGCACGGCCCCGGCGAGAGGACGATGCGCTCGGGCTGGAGCCGCTCGATGGTGGCCAGGTCGATGGCGTCATTGCGATAGACCTCGACATCCGCCCCCAGCTCGCCCAGATACTGGACGAGGTTGTAGGTAAACGAATCGTAATTATCGATCATCAAGAGCATGGGTTCGCTCGCTTCACTGCCGCTGGTTGCACCTGCACAGAATAACGCGAATGCCCCGCCGATGCCCCGTCCGGGGCTCAGCGCGGGTCGAGGCCCGCCTCGGCCATGGCCACCGCCCGGAACAGCGCCCGGCCCTTGTTCACCGTCTCTTCCCACTCGGCCTGCGGGTCCGAGTCGTGGACAACGCCGCCGCCGGCCTGCACATGCACGCGGCCGTCCTTGATGACCGCCGTGCGAATGGCGATGGCTGTGTCCATGTTGCCTGACCAGGACAGATACCCCACCGCGCCGCCATAGACGCCGCGCTTGATCGGCTCGACCTCGTCGATAATTTCCATCGCGCGGATCTTGGGCGCGCCGCTGAGGGTGCCCGCCGGATGGGTGGCGCGCAGCAGATCCATGGGCCCCAGGCCCGCGCGCAGCCGCCCGGTGACGTTCGAGACAATATGCATGACATGGCTGTAGCGCTCGATGGTCATGCGATCCGTCAGCTGCACGCTGCCCAGCTCGCTGACCCGACCGATGTCATTGCGGCCCAGATCGATGAGCATCAGATGCTCGGCGCGCTCCTTGGGATCATCCAGCAGCTCGGCCTCGAGGGCGCGATCCTCTTCGGCGGTGGCGCCGCGCCGGCGGGTGCCGGCAATGGGGCGCACCGTGGCCTCGCCATCCTCAAGCCGGGCGAGGATCTCGGGGGACGAACCCACCACCTGAAAGTCGCCAAAATCCAGAAAGAACAGATACGGCGACGGGTTGGTGCCGCGCAGGGCGCGATAAAGGTCCAGCGGCCGGCCGTGATAGTCGGCACTCATGCGCCGCGACGGCACCACCTGCATGCAGTCACCATCGATGATGTAGTCGCGGATGCGCTCGACAATGGCCTCGTAGTCGTCCCGCGCGATGGACGAGTCGAAATCCTCTTCGGCCACCACCCGCGGTGCCGCCGGGGCGGCGTCCTGCAGGGTCCGGGTGCGCAGCTGCGTGGCCAGGGCGTCGAGCCGCGCCTCGCCGCGCGCCAGGCCGTCAGCCTCGGCCGGGTCGATGTTGACCACCACATAGAGCCGGCCGGCCAGGTTGTCGAACACCAGCACTTCCTCGGACTCCATGAGCAGGATGTCAGGGACACCCAGCGGATCGGGGTTGGGGCACTCGGCAAGCCGCGGTTCGATGTAGCGGATCGTGTCATAGCCGAAATAGCCCACCAGTCCGCCAATAAAGCGCGGCAGCCCGGGGAGGCCCTCGGGGGGCGCGGCGCGCACGGCGCGGTGGCGATGCTCGACCCAGTCGAGGGGGTCAGCAACGGTCTGGGTGGCCACGCACTCGCCGTGCTCCCAGGTCTCGATGCGATGACCGTGGATGCGGTACTGACGCTGGCAAGGCAGCCCGATGATCGAATAGCGGCCCCACTTCTCGCCGCCCTGGACCGACTCGAACAGATAGCTGCCGGCGTCGGCGGCCAGCTTGAGATAGGTGGACAGCGGGGTTTCAAGGTCGGCGAGCAGCTCGCGCACCAGCGGCACGCGGTTATAGCCCTGATGGCGGTGCTCGGCGATGGTGTCCTGATTCATGATGCGTTCGTAAGCCCTGTTGCGAGCTGGTCGATGGTCAGCGTCATCGCCGCTGGATGGTCGGCGAAGATAGCATCGTCGCCGGGATAACCGTAAGGCACCCGCACCAGCGGCGTGCCGGCCGCCGCCGCCGCGCCCTGATCAGCCGCCGAATCACCCACGTACAGGCAATCACCAATGGCGACGCCGAGCCGCTCGGCGGCATGCACGAGGGGCGCGGGGTCGGGCTTTTTGACCCCCAGCGTGTCGCCGCTGACCGTCACGCCAAAATACCCGGCGATCCCCAGCGCCTCGAGCAACGGCCCGGTGAACGCCGCCGGCTTGTTGGTGACCACCGCCATGGGCAGGCCCAGGGCCCGGATGCGATCAAGTCCGTCACGCACTCCCGGGTACAGTTGGCTGCGATCGCACAGACAGTCGTGGTAGTGGACAAAAAACCGCGTCAGCGCCGCCTCTGTGGCCGCCGGCTCGGCATCGATGTCGCGCCGCCCCGCGATCGCCCGGGCCACCAGCCGGCGGGCGCCGTCACCAATCCAGTGCCGTACCTGGGTTTCGCTGAGCGCGGCATGGCCCAGGTCGGCCAGACTGCGGTTGACCGCCGTGGCCAGATCCGGGGCGCTGTCCACCAGCGTGCCGTCAAGATCAAACAGCAGACCGGTGGCTTGCATCGGGTTCATGACCGCGCCCGGGCGGCGCGCTCGCGCAGCGTATCAATCACCGCGGCATAGTCCGGCTGACCAAAGATCGCCGAGCCGGCGACCACGGTGTCGGCGCCGGCCGCCACCACCGCCTCGATGTTATCGGGGCCGACGCCGCCATCCACCTCCAGACGAATCGGGCGGGACTGGGCGTCAATCAGGGCCCGCGCCTCACGCAGCTTCTCGAGGGTGACTGGCAGGAACTGCTGGCCGCCGAATCCGGGGTTCACCGACATCAGCAGGATCAGATCGACCTTGTCCATGACATGGCGCAGGCCATCCAGCGGCGTCGCGGGGTTGAACACCAGCCCGGTCTGGCAGCCCTGATCGCGGATCAGCTGCAGGCTGCGGTCGATATGCTCCGAGGCCTCGGGGTGAAAGCTGATCAGGTTGGCGCCGGCGGCGGCAAAATCAGGGATGATGCGGTCCACCGGTTTGACCATCAGGTGGACGTCGATGGGCGCCTCGATGCCATGCCGGCGCAGGGCCTGACAGACCACCGGGCCAAAACTGAGGTTGGGCACATAGTGGTTGTCCATGACATCAAAGTGCACCCAGTCGGCACCGGCATGGAGCACCCGGTCCACTTCATCGCCCAGGCGGGCAAGATCGGCGGCCAGGATGGAGGGGGCAATAATCAGATCGTTCATGGCCCGGAATGCTAGCAGAAGCCGGGCCTAGACGCTGCTCACCACAAGGTTGGCCAGCAGCGCCCGGCGCACCGCCGCAAAGTCGCCGCGCCCGTGCAGCCGGGCCAGTTGCAGGCCACCCTGGGCGGCCGCCATCACGACCCGGGCCTGGTCACGGGCGGCCCCCGGAAAGTCCAGCGTGCCGGCCTGCCGCCCGGCGTCCAGGGTGCCCGCCAGCCATTCCAGCAGATCGTCGCGCAGGCCCTCGGCCTCGGCGCAGGCACCGGCCGGCAGGCTGGCGTATTCCACCGCCGCCACCCCCAGTGGACAGACGCGCTGGTCATCGAGGTGGCGGGCCTCCAGATCCAGAAATCGCTCGATCTGCTCACTGGCCTCGAGCCGGCTCGCGGTCATCTGCTGGCACCACCAGGCCAGATCCTCGCGATACTGGCAGAACAGCGCCGTGGCCAGATCCGCCTTGGCCGGAAAGTGATAGTGAATGGCGCTGCTGCCCACCTCCAGCGCCTCGGCCAGCTGACCAAAGCTGAAGCCGTGGTAGCCGCGGGTCTGCAGCCAGTCGCCGGCCAGACGCAGAATCCGCCGGCGCATTTCGCCGCGCGGGCGGGCCTGACGTGATGCCACGCTCACTGCCCCAGCGCCAGTTCCGCCAGGTTGCAGGGACGATGGGTGACATCCAGCTGCTCGCGGAGCAGTCCCGACCAGCCATCCCGGCAGGCGCCCGTCGAACCCGGCAACGCCACCACCAGCGTGCGGTTGGCGATGCCGGCCAGCGCCCGCGACTGCAGCGTCGAGCTGCCGACGCTCGCGTACGAGAGCTGCCGAAACCGCTCGCCAAAGCCCGGGATGCTGCGGTCGAACAGCACCTCGACGGCCTCGGGCGTGACATCACGCTCCGAAAACCCGGTGCCGCCGGTACAGATCACCGCATGCAGGCCAGGCTCGGCGATCCAGGCCGAGACCGCGGCACGAATGGCATAGCGATCGTCGGTGACGATCCGGTGATCGGCGATTTGGTGGCCGTCCGCGACGGCCAGTTCGCGCAGCGTCTGCCCGGATCGGTCGGTCGCCGCCGCGCGCGTGTCCGAAACGGTCAGCACGGCCAGGTTGAGCGGGGTGAATTCACGGGTGGGGCTCACGGTCTACTCCGGTGTCATGCCGCCAAAGGCTGTAGAATATAGCGCTTTAGCCAACAGTGAGTCATTGCATGCAATCCCGGAGAATCGCGGTGGTGGGGAGCGGCGTCGCGGGCATCAGCGCCGCGTGGATGCTCTCGCAGCGCCATGAGGTGACGCTTTTCGAGGCCTCGGACCGGCTGGGCGGCCACAGCCACACGGTGGACTGCGACCTGCCCGAGGGGCGTGTCCCGGTGGACACCGGCTTCATCGTCTATAACGAGCCCAACTACCCGCATCTGAAAGCGCTGTTCGAACACCTCGAGGTGCCGACGCTCGAATCGAACATGTCGTTCGCCTTTGCCGCCCGCGATATCGATCTGGAATACGCCGGCAGTGGGCTGGGCACGCTGTTCGCCCAGCGCCGCAACCTGTTCCGGCCGCGGTTTCTGGGCATGGTCCGCGACATCCTGCGCTTTAACAGAGCCGCCCACGAGCGCCTGACGGGCGACACCCGCGGCGATGACATCAGTCTGGGCGCGCTGCTCGATGAGCTGGGCATGGGCGAGGCGTTCCGGCGCTACTACCTGCTGCCCATGAGCGCCGCCATCTGGTCGTGCCCGCAGGACGTCATGCTGGCCTTTCCGGCGCGCTCGTTTTTGCAGTTTTTCTACAACCACGGCCTGATCCAGCTCAAGGACCGGCCGCAGTGGCAGACCGTGGCCGGTGGCAGCCGCGAATACCTCGACCGTCTGCGCCCGGCCATTGCCCATATCCACACCGCGACACCGGTGGGCTCGGTGCAGCGCACCGACGACGGCGTCCGTCTGGCCGGCCCCGCGGGCGAGCTGGGCACCTTCGATGACGTGGTGATGGCCGCCCACGGCGATCAGAGCCTGGCCATGCTCGACGCCCCCCGCGATGACGAGGCGCGACTGCTGGGGGCGTTCCGCTACCAGATGAACGAGGCCTTTTTGCACACCGACACCCAACTGATGCCCAAACGCCGCGCGGTGTGGTCATCGTGGAACCATCTGACCACTGAAAGCGTCGATGGGACACGACCCGTTTCCGTGACCTACTGGATGAACCGACTGCAATCACTGCCCACGGCCACTGACGTGTTTGTCACGCTGAATCCGCTCGAGGCCCCACAGCCGGCGCAGGTCATTCAGCAGCAGACCTACGACCACCCGGTATTCGACCGCGACGCCATCGCGGCGCAGGCAGGGCTTGCCGACATTCAGGGCAGCGACCGGCTGTGGTACTGCGGCAGCTATCACGGCTATGGCTTTCACGAAGATGCGCTCAGCAGCGCGGTTCGGGTGGCCGAGCGCCTCGGCGCCCCCGCGCCCTGGCAGCGAGCCGCGGTGGCATGAGCGCCGGCGACGCGCTGACGATCTACGCCGGGCGGCTGTTCCACGAGCGCCGCATCGCGCCGCGTTACCAGTTCCGCTACCGGGTGTTCAGCCTGCTGCTGGACATCGATCGGCTGGATGAAGCGGATCGGCGCCACCGGCTGTTCTCGCACAATCGCTTCAACCTGATCGGGTTTCGCGACCGCGACCATGGGCCCAAGGATGGCTCGGCGCTGCGGCCCTGGATTGATGCGCGGCTGGCCGAGGCCGGCATCGACCTGGCCGGCGGGCGCGTGCAGTTGCTGTGCTATCCGCGGGTCCTGGGGTATGTATTCAACCCGCTGTCGCTCTGGTACTGCCGGCATGCCGACGGCACACTGCGTGCGGTGCTCGCCGAGGTGCGCAACACCTTCGGCGAATGGCACGGCTATCTCATTCATGACCAGGGCACGGCGCTGTCCGAGCGCCTCCACGACCGCGCCCACAAGCAATTCCATGTCTCGCCATTTCTGCCGCGCAACGGCCACTACCGGTTTCGCCTCCAGGCACCGGGCGAGCGCTATGGCGCGACGGTGAACTGGCACAGCGCCGAGCAGCCCGACGAACCCGCGCTGATCGCGGTGCAGACCGGCGAGCGCAAGCGCGGCGGCGATCGGGGCTTGCTCCGCATCGCCGTGACGGTACCCTTTATGACGCTGAAAGTGATCGCTGCCATCCACTGGCAGGCCTTGAAAATCTGGCTCCGGGGCGGACGTTTCCACCGCAAACCGGCGCCGCCGGATTCGGAGATCAGTCAATGACGAGTCATCAGCAATCGATGATCGATCTGCCCTCGCCGCTGCCCCTTGCCGGCCGCATCCTGCTGGGCTGGTTCGCCCGCCTGCGGCGCGGCCGCATGGAAGGTCAAATGCCCAACGGCGATGCCTTCGTCATCCAGGGCGGCGAGGCCGGGCCCACCGGCACGCTGCGCCTGCACCGCCCGGCGCGCATGGTGGCCCGCATCGCCACCCGTGGCTCGGTGGGCTTTGCCGAAAGCTACATGGCCGGCGAATGGTCAAGCCCCGACACCGCGCATCTGCTCGAGCTCATGCTGGTCAACGAGGATGCCTTCCAGCAGCGCATGGAACCGTCCTGGCTGCACCGCCTGCGCCTGTCGCTACGCCATCGCGGGCGCCGTAATACGCAGCGCGGGAGCCGCCGCAACATTGCCGCACACTATGATCTGGGCAACGAGTTCTACCGCCACTGGCTTGACGAGACCATGACCTATTCGGCGGCGATCTTCGATCACCCCGGCCAGGCCCTCGCCGAGGCCCAGCGCAACAAATACGACCAGCTCCTTGACACCCTCGGCGCACAGCCCGGCGAGCATATCCTCGAGATCGGCTGCGGCTGGGGCGGATTCGCCATGGCGGCGGCCCGGCGCGGCATCAACGTCACCGGACTGACCCTGTCCACCGAGCAGCTGGCCTGGGCCCGGCGCCAGATCGCCGAGGCCGGCCTGGCGGATCGGGTCGATCTGCGGCTCGAGGACTACCGCGACACCCGCGGGCGGTTTGATCATGCCGTGTCCATCGAAATGCTCGAGGCCGTGGGCGAGGACTACTGGCCCGCCTACTTTCGGATGCTCCACGACCGGGTCCGCCCGGGCGGGCGGATCGGCCTGCACGGCATCACCATTGCCGAGGACCGCTTTGAGGACTATCGCCGGCGGCCAGACTTCATCCAGCGCTATATCTTTCCCGGCGGCATGCTGCCCACCCCGCAGCGGCTTGCCGATGAGAGTAACCGGGGCGGCCTGGAGGTGGTCGAATCCACCGGACTCGGTCAGCACTACGCCACCACCCTGCTGCAGTGGGACGCGCGCTTCGTCCAGGCACTCCCGCAGATCCGTCAGCTGGGGTTTGACGACCACTTCATCAATATGTGGCGTTATTACCTGGCCTACTGCTACGCCGGCTTTCGCACCGGCAGCATCGACGTCAAGCGCCTGCTGTTGCGCCGGCCGTGAGCCTCGGCCGCGGCCAGATCCTGACCTACGGCCTGCCGGCCGTGCCCCTGGCGGTCATGGGCGTGCCCATGTACGTCTTCCTGCCGGGTTTTTATGGCGAAACCCTGGGCCTGGCGGCGGTGGGCACCGCGTTGCTGCTGGCGCGTCTGTGGGACGTGGTCACCGATCCGCTCATCGGCAGCCTGGGCGATCGCCTGCAGACCCGCTGGGGCCGACGCCGACCACTGATTGCCGCGGGCCTGCCGATCCTGCTGGTCAGCGCCTGGGCACTGTTCCGCCCGCCCGAGGCGGTGGGTCTGGGCTATCTGCTGGGCTGGGGGCTCGCGGCCTATCTGGGCTGGACACTGATGTCGCTGCCCTACACCGCCTGGGGCGCCGAGCTGTCCGAGGACTATGACCAGCGCGCCAGCCTGACCGCCAGCCGCGAGGGTTTCATGCTGGCCGGCACGCTGCTGGCCATCGCCTGGCCCACCCTGGTGGGCGCCGGCCGCGCCGATGCCGAAACCCTGTCCGGGCTCGCCTGGCTGCTGGTGGTGCTGCTGCCGCCGGTGGTGGCACTGGCGCTATGGCGAGTGCCGGAGTATCGGCTGACCGCCCACTCGGTGGGCTGGCGCGAGGGCTGGCAGCTGCTGCGCCATAACCGCCCGTTTCTGCGGCTGCTGGCGGCCTACGTCATGAATGGCCTGGCCAACGGCCTGCCCGCATCGCTGTTCACGCTGTTTGTCATCCATGTCCTGCGGGCCGAGAGCTGGACCGGGCCCCTGCTGCTGGTCTACTTCGTGGTCGGGATCGTCGCCCTGCCGGGCTGGCTGTGGCTGTCGCGGCGCATCGGCAAGCACCGCGCCTGGGCGCTGTCGATGCTCTGGACCTCGTTGATCTTTGCGGCGGTGCCGTTTCTGGGGCCGGGGGATACCACCGCGTTTTTGATCATCTGCCTGCTCTCGGGCGTCGGCGTGGCGGTGGACATGGCCCTGCCGGCGGCCATTCAGGCCGATCTGGTGGACATTGACACCGCCGCCGGCGGCGGCCGGCGCACAGGGCTGTATTTTGGCATCTGGAACATGGCCACCAAGCTGGCCCTGGCGCTGGCGGTGGGCATCGCCTTTCCGCTGCTCGAGTGGTTCGGGTTTGACGCCACCCAGGTCGAGGATCGCGACGGCACCTTCGCCCTGGCGCTTTTCTATGGCGCGGTGCCCATCGGCTTCAAGCTGGCGGCGACGGCGTTGATGTGGCGTTTTCCCCATGACCGGCGGGCNCAGGTGGCCACCCGCGCCCGNCTGCNCGACACCGAACAGGCCTATGCGTCCACCGACAGCCGGGCGCGCAGCCAGCGCATCAGCCCGCCCAGCACCGGAAACTGAGTATAGAGCTCGCCGGCGGCGTCCCAGTAATCGATATGCTCGCGCACCCGGCCGTCCTCGGCCAGCACCACGCGCGAGACACCCTCGATGGGGCGGCGGTCGTGGCGGTCGCGCTTGAGGCGAAAATGCATGCGCCAGCGCAGGTAACCCACCGAGCCCTCGCCCACGGTCTCGAGCACCTCGAAGCGGGCTGCCGCGCAGTTGGCATACATATGCTCAAACACCGCCCGAATCCCGGCCAGCCCTTCGACTTCGTTGAACGGATCACGAAACCGCGCAGTCTCGACAAACACCGCATCCAGCCGATCCAGATCCGCCGGCTGCAGGCCGGCGAAAAACTCACCATAGCGCTCGAGGGCGGTCACGACTGCACCATGCGCCGGGTGAGCGCAAAGTAGAGCTTGTAGGGCAGCAGCCGCAGCAGCTTGAGCGTGTAGCCAAAGCGCTTGGGAAAGACGATCTCGAAGCCGGCATCATCGATTTCATCGTGGATGTAGTCCGCGGCGCGCTCCGCCGAGATCAGCTGCGGCATGTGGAACTGGTTTTTCTCGGTGAGCCGCGTTTTGACAAACCCCGGGTTGATCACCCGCAGCGTCACGCCGGTGCCCTCCAGCGCCGGGCGCAGGGACTCGGCCATGTTGAGCACCGCCGCCTTGCTGGCGCCATAGGGGGCGGCCTGCGGCAGCCCGCGATAGGCGGACAGACTGGCGGTCACCAGGATCTGGCCCCGGCCGCGTGGACGCATCCGCGCCAGCGCCGCCCCCACGCCATTGACGGTGCCCAGATAGTTGACCTCGGCCAGACGCCGGAATACCGCCGGGTCGAAGTCGTCGAGCGGCATCGGATCGTAGTCGCCGGCGTTGAGGATCAGCGTGTCGATTTCGCCCACGTCGGCTTCCACGGCCTCGAAGACCTGCTCGCAGGCGGCCGGATCGGTCACATCCAGCGGATAGGGATGGAGTCGCTCGGCGATATCGGGATGGGCCTCGCCAATCGCCTGCAGCGCCGCCTCGCGGCGGGCGCTGACCACCACCTGCCAGCCGTCGCGGGCAAGCTTGATGGCGAGCGCCTCGCCAATGCCGGCACTGGCGCCGGTGATCAGGGCGACGCGACCGCCCGTGGATGTTGTTGTGGTCATGCTTTTCCTGTGCCCCCGTTGGACGGTTGAGTACAATTATGGGTTCAGACAGCCACGGCTGGCCAACGACTCCACCCAATCATAGGATGCCGCCCCATGCACCCTGCCCTGTACTGGATTCGCCGGGACCTGCGCCTTGCCGATAACCCGGCCCTGCACGCCGCCGCCCGGTCGGGTCGGCCCGTGGTGCCGGTGTATGTGCATGCCCCGGACGAGGCCGGTGCCTGGGCGCCGGGCGGCGCCAGCCAGTGGTGGCTGCACCACAGCCTGCAGGCACTGGCCCAGGCGCTGGCCGAGCACGGGCTGACGCTGATCATTCGCCACGGCGACAGCCTTGAGGCCCTGACCGGGCTGATCGCCGAGACCGGCGCGACAGCGGTGCACTGGAACCGGCTCTACGAACCAGCCCGGGTGCAGAGCGACATCCGCGTCAAACAGGCCCTCAAGGCCGATGGTATCGAGGCGCACAGCCACAACGCCGCCCTGCTGCACGAACCCTGGACGCTCCAGACCGGCAGCGGCGGCGATTACAAGGCCTTCACCCCGTTCTGGCGGGCCTGCCGGCGTCAGCAGCCCGAGCCGCCGGCGCCACTGCCCGTCCCCGCAGGGCTGAACGCGCCGGCCGGCGCCGACGCGCTGCCCGGGGCGGTGATCCCCGAGCGGGGCCACACGGCGGCCCTCGACGCATTGGGGCTGCTGCCCCGCGTTGACTGGGCCGAGGGCCTGCGCGCCACCTGGCAGCCCGGCGCGGCGGGCGCCAGCCAGCGCCTGGAGGCGTTTCTGGATCAGGCCCTGGCCGGGTATCGCGAAGGCCGCGAGCAACCCGCGGTGGCGGGCACCTCGCGGCTCTCGCCGCATCTGCATCATGGCGAGATCGGGCCCCGGCAGGTCTGGCAGGCGGTCCAGATCCGACTGGCGGAGCATGGCAGCGGGGACGGACGTGGCGAGAGCGCCGAGACGTTTCTCTCGGAAATCGGCTGGCGGGAGTTTGCCCAGCACGTGCTCTATCACCACCCGGCATTCCCCGACGAACCGCTCAACCCGCAGTTTGCGGCCTTCCCCTGGCAGGACGACCCCGGCGATCGCATGCTGGGGGCCTGGCAGCGCGGCGAGACCGGCATCCCGCTGGTGGATGCCGGCATGCGCGAGCTCTACGCCACCGGCTGGATGCACAATCGCGTGCGCATGGTGGTGGGCTCGTTTCTGGTCAAAAACCTGCGCCTGCCCTGGCAGGCCGGCGAGGCCTGGTTCTGGGACACGCTGGTGGACGCCGATCTGGCCAGCAACAGCCTGGGCTGGCAGTGGGTGGCCGGCAGCGGCGCCGATGCCGCGCCGTTTTTCCGCGTCTTCAACCCCATCCGCCAGGGCGAGCGCTTTGATGCCGACGGCGCCTACGTGGCCCACTGGCTGCCGGCCCTGGCCGGGCTACCCGCCAAGCACCGCCATGCCCCGTGGCAGGCGCCGGCTGCGGTGCTGGCGGACGCCGGTGTCACGCTGGGTGTCGATTACCCGCACCCGCTGGTGGACTTAAAGGAAAGCCGTCAGGCGGCCCTCGCCGCGTTCGAGCAGATCAAGAAAGGAGCCTGAATTGCCCCCCGAGCGTCTCTATCAGAGTGATATCAAAAGCCTTGAGCTGCTGCAGCGGGGCAAGGTCCGTGACGTCTATGCGGTGGACGATCGCACGCTGCTGGTGGTGACCACTGATCGCCTGTCGGCGTTTGATGTGGTGCTGCCCGACCCGATCCCCGGCAAGGGCGCGGTGCTCAACCGCCTGTCGGCGTTCTGGTTTGAACAGCTTGCCGGCCGCCTGCCGGATCAGCGGCTTGATCTGCCGCTCGAGGCGGTGCTGAGCGATCCCGCCGAGCGCCAGGCCGTGGCCGGCCGGGCCAGTCTGGTCAAGCGCGTCGAGCCGCTGTCATTCGAGGCCATCGCCCGCGGGTACCTGATCGGCTCCGGCTGGAAGGACTACCAGGCCACCGGGCAGCTCTGCGGCATTCGCCTGCCGGATGGCCTGCGCCAGGCCGATCGATTGCCCGAGCCGCTGTTCACGCCCTCGACCAAGGCCGAGGCCGGCGATCACGACGAAAATGTGGGCTTTGCGGCGGTGGTCGCGGCCCTGGGCCGGGATCTGGCCGAGCGGCTGCGCCGCATCACCCTGGCGCTCTACACCGAGGCGGCCGAGCACGCCCGCCACCGCGGGCTGATCATTGCCGACACCAAGTTCGAGTTCGGCCTCGACGCCGCCGGCGATCTGGTCTGGATTGACGAGGCGCTGACCCCCGACTCAAGCCGCTTCTGGCCGGCCAGCGAGTACCGCCCGGGCAGCTCGCCGCCGAGCTTTGACAAGCAGTACATCCGCGATTACCTGGAGACCCTGGACTGGGACAAGACCGCGCCGGCCCCGGCCCTGCCGGCCGCCGTCATCGAGCAGACGGCGGCCAAGTACCAGGAGGCGGAGACCCGTCTTACCGGACGATCTCGCTGACCTTCACCACCTTCATGGCGTTGGTGCCGCCCTGCTCACCGGCCAGATCACCCTTGGTGATCACCACCAGATCGTCATCGCCGACCGCGCCCAGCCCCTTCAGCTCGGCCACCGCTTCGCGGTTGACCGCATCATGCTCACGCTGGGTGGGGTCGAAGCGGATCGGATTGACGCCGCGGTAGAGCGTCACTTTGCGGCGCGTGCGCGGCTGCTCCGAGAGGGCATAGATCGGGATATCGGTGCCGATGCGCGACATCCACATGGCCGTGGCGCCGGACTCGGTCAGTGCCGCGATGGCCTTCGCCCCCAGGCTGTTGGCCGTGGTGATGGCGGTCTTGGCGATCGCCTCGTCGATGCGCTCGAAGTGCACGCCGGGCTTCAGGCCAGCCGATGGCCGCGACTCGTCGGCGTAGGTTTCGGCACCGATGCATACCCGCGACATGGCGCCCACCGTCTCAGCCGGGTACTGGCCCATGGCGGTCTCCTCGGAGAGCATCACCGCGTCGGTGCCATCGAGCACCGCATTGGCCACGTCCAGCACCTCGGCGCGGGTGGGCATGGGGCTGTCGACCATGGACTGCATCATCTGCGTGGCGGTAATCACCACGCAATCGCGCTCGCGGGCCATGCGCATGATGCGCTTCTGCACGCCGGGCAGCTCGGCATCGCCGATTTCGACGGCCAGATCACCCCGCGCGATCATCACCGCATCGGCGGCTTCCATGATCTCGTCCAGGGCTTCCACTGCCTCGTGGCGTTCGATCTTGGCGACAATGCCGCCGTGACCGCCGGCCTCGCGCAGCAGGGCCCGTGCCTCGTCGATATCGGCGCCGTCGCGGGGAAAGGACACCGCCATATAGTCGGCCTCGAGCTCGGCGGCCAACTTGATGTCCACCCGATCCTTGTCGGTCAGCGCGCGCACCGACAGACCACCGCCCAGGCGATTAATGCCCTTGCGATCGCCCAGTGTGCCGCCAACGGTCACCCGGGTGTGGATGCGGGTGCCCTCGATGCGCTCGACTTCGAGGCGAATCAGACCATCCGCCAGCAGCAGAATGTCGCCGGGCGCCACATCGGTGGGCAGCCCGGCGTAGGCCACGCCAACGCCCTCGACGCTACCGGCATCGCCATCGAGCGCCGGGTCCAGGAAAAACGCCGCGCCCTCGTCAAGCTCGACGGATCCGCCGGCAAAACGCTCCACCCGGATCTTGGGGCCCTGCAGGTCGCAGAGCATACCCACCACCCGGCCGGCGTCGCGGGCGGTCCGCCGCAGCGTCTGCTCCCGCGCCCGGTGCTCGTCATGATCGCCATGCGAAAGGTTCATGCGCACGACATCGACGCCGGCGTCGACAATCCCCCGCAGCGCGTCCTCGTCGGTGGTCGCCGGTCCCAGCGTTGCCACGATTTTGGTTTGACGGCTCATCGTCGATTGTCTCCCTATCGATCCAGCACGGCCACGGCGGGCAGCTCACGACCCTCGAGAAACTCGAGGAAGGCGCCGCCACCGGTGGAAATATATGAAATGCGATCCTCGACCCCGTACCGGGCAACGGCGGCCAGCGTGTCGCCGCCGCCGGCAATGGAAAAGGCCTGCGATTCGGCAATGGCCTCGGCAAGGGCCCGGGTGCCGGCACTGAAGGCGTCGATCTCGAACACACCCACGGGCCCGTTCCAGACCACGGTACCCGCCTGGCGCAGGCGATCGGCATAGGCGGCCGCGGTCTTCGGCCCCACATCCAGGATCATTTCGTGATCCTCGACGGCCTCCACCGAGCGGACCCGGGCCTCGGCGCTGTCGCTGACCTCGTCGGCCACGATCACGTCCTCGGGGATCGGAATCTCGCCACCGGCGGCACGGGCGCGGTCCATCAGCGCACGCGCAGTGTCCACGAAATCCGCCTCGATCAGCGATCGGCCCACGGGATGGCCGGCGGCGGCGATAAAGGTATTGGCGATGCCGCCACCCACAATCAGCTGATCGACACGCTCGGTGAGCTGATCCAGCACGGTGACCTTGCTCGAGACCTTCGAGCCGCCAATGATCGCCACCAGCGGCCGGTCCGGCGACTCCAGCGCCTTGCCCAGCGCCTCGAGCTCGGCGGCCAGCAGCGGCCCGGCCACCGCATCGGGGGCAAACCGCGCGACACCGTGGGTCGAGGCCTGGGCACGATGGGCGGTGCCGAAGGCATCCATGACAAACAGATCGCAGAGCGCGGCCATGCGCCGCGACAGGGTCTCGTCGTTGTCGGTCTCGCCGGCGTTGAAGCGCACGTTCTCGCAGAGCACGATCCCACCGGCATCCGGCACGGTATCGCCGTCAAGCCAGTCCCGCACCACCGGGACCTCACAGCCCAGCAGCTCGCCCAGCCGGGCAGCCACCGGCGCCATCGAGGCCTCGGGATCGAACGCCCCGGCCCTGGGGCGGCCGAGATGGCTCATCACCATGACCCGGGCACCCGCCGCCATCAGCCGCTGCAGGGTCGGCAGCGCAGCGCGCAGGCGCGCCTCATCGCCGATGCGCCCGTCCTTCAGCGGCACGTTCAGATCCTCGCGGACCAGCACGCGCTGGCCGGCGAGGGTGACATCATCCAGGGTGCGAACCGCCATTACTTGGCCTTCATCATGGCCAGCGCGGTGTCGAGCATGCGGTTCGAGAAGCCCCACTCGTTGTCGTACCAGGCGCAGGCCTTGACCAGTCGACCGCTGACCTTGGTCAGGGTGGCGTCAAAGGTCGAGGAGTGCGCGTCGTGGTTGAAGTCCACCGACACGTAGGGCCCGTCACTGTAGGCCAGCACGCCCTTGAGAGCGCCCTCGCTGGCCTCGCGGACCACACGGTTGACCTCGTCGACGTCGGTCTCCCGCGAAGCGATGAACGACAGATCCACGCTCGAGACGTTGATCGTCGGCACGCGCATGGCATAGCCGTCCAGGCGCCCGTCAAGCTCGGGCAGCACCAGNCCGACCATGGCGGCGGCCCCGGTCTTGGTGGGGATCTGCGACATGGTCGCGCTGCGCGCCCGGCGCAGGTCCTTGTGATAGACGTCGGTGAGGACCTGATCGTTGGTGTAGGCATGGATGGTGGTCATCAGCCCCTGCTCGATGCCGATGGCGTCGTTGAGCGGCTTGACCAGCGGCGCCAGGCAGTTGGTGGTGCACGAGGCGTTGGAAACCACCTGATGATCGGCGCGCAGCACATCGTGGTTGACGCCGAACACCACCGAGGCGTCGACATCGCTGCCGCCGGGTGCCGAGATCAGCACCTTGCGGGCGCCCGCCTGCAGATGCGCCGAGGCCTTCTCCTTGCTGGCGAACAGCCCGGTGCACTCCATGACCACATCGACACCCAGCTCGCCCCAGGGCAGCTGCGCCGGGTCGCGCTCGGCCATCACCCGAATCTCGTCGCCGTTGACGACCAGGTTGCCGTTGCTGACCTCAACCGTGCCCGGGAAGCGGCCATGGGCCGTGTCGACGCGGGTCAGATGGGCGTTGGTCTCGGCATCGCCCAGGTCGTTGATGGCCACGACGCGGATCTCGTCGCTGCGGCCGTTTTCATAGAGTGCCCGCAGCACGTTACGGCCGATGCGGCCGTAACCGTTGATTCCTACCTTGATCGCCATGCTTCCAACTCCTGTTATTGCTCTAATTGCTGCTCAAGGGCGCTGACCACGGCAGCGGTGGTCAGCCCCATGTGTTCATAGACCGTATCACCCGGCGCCGAGGCGCCGAACTGACGCAGCCCCACCAGGCCGACGTCGTGGCGCACCAGCGCGCGCCAGCTGTCGGGCTGGGCCGCCTCGACCGCCGCCCGGGCCTGAATGGCCGCCGGCAGGACCGACTCGCGATAGGCCGCCGGCTGTGCCAGAAACCGCTCGAGGCACGGCACCGAGACCACGCGTATGGCATGTCCCCGGGCCTCGAGGGCATCGGCGGCGTCCATCGCCATGCCCACCTCCGAGCCACTGGCCATGATGATCCCCTGGGGGGCGATGGCGGGCTCGCGCAGTATATACCCGCCCCGGCGGATGCCTTCGATCTCGTCGTTCTGGCGGGCCTGGTGGGGCAGTTTCTGCCGCGACAGGGCCATTGCGGTGGGCCCGTCGGTGCGCTCCAGCGCCATCTGCCAGGCCACCGCCGTCTCGGTGAGATCGCAGGGCCGCCAGACATCCAGGTTGGGGATGAGGCGCAGGGCGGGCAACTGCTCGATGGGCTGATGGGTGGGCCCGTCCTCGCCCAGACCGATGGAGTCATGGGTATAGACCAGGATGCTGCGCACCCCCATCAACGCCGCCATGCGCACCGCGTTGCGGGCGTAGTCGGAGAACACCAGAAAGGTCCCGGCGTAGGGGATGAGCCCGCCGTGCAGCGCCATGCCATTCATGATGGCGGTCATGCCGAACTCGCGAACGCCATAGAAAAGATAATTGCCGCCGGCATCCTCGGCGCTCACCGCCGTGCAGTCCTTCCACCAGGTGTTGTTCGAGCCGGTCAGATCGGCAGAGCCACCGGTGAGCTCGGGCAGATGCGGGCCAAAGCCGTTGAGCACCGCCTGGGAGTGCTTGCGGCTGGCGTCATTGCCGCCCTCGGCCTGGGCCTTCTCGATGAACGCCTGGGCATGGGCGGCGAAGGTCGCGGGTAGCTCGCCGGCCATGCGGCGCTCGAAATCGGCGGCCAGCTCGGGATGGGCCTCGCGGTAGGCAGCCAGCGTTTCGCGCCACTGCGCCTCGGCGGCGTTGCCGCGGGCGCGGGCGTCCCAGCGGTCATAGATTGCGTCGGGGATCTCGAACGGCGCGTGCTCCCAGCCCAGAAACTCGCGGCTGGCCTGGATCTCGTCATCGCCCAGCGGCGCACCGTGCACGCCATGGGTGCCGCAGACATTGGGGGCACCGAAGCCGATGGTGGTCCTGGCACAGATCAGCGACGGCCGATCGGTGACCGCCCGCGCGGTTTCGATGGCCGTGCGCACCGCCTCGGCGTCGTGGCCGTCCACTTCCTCGATGACGTGCCAGCCATAGGCCCGAAAGCGCGCCGGGGTGTCATCGGTAAACCACTGCCGCACCTTGCCGTCAATCGAGATGCCATTGTCGTCGTACACGGCCACCAGCTTGCCCAGCCCCAGCGTGCCCGCCAGTGAACAGACCTCGTGGGAGATCCCCTCCATCAGGCAACCGTCGCCCAGAAAGCAGTAGGTGTAGTGATCCACCAGCGGATGGCCGGGACGATTGAACTGCCCCGCCAGGATATGCTCGGCCAGCGCCATGCCCACCGCATTGGCCAGCCCCTGCCCCAGCGGACCGGTGGTGGTCTCGACGCCGGGGGTATCCCCCACTTCGGGATGGCCGGGCGTGCCCGAGTCAAGCTGGCGGAATTGCCGCAGGGCCTCCATGGGGACGTCATAGCCAGTCAGGTGCAGCAGCGAGTAGACCAGCATCGACCCATGCCCGTTGGACATCACGAAGCGGTCGCGATTGGGCCAGTGCGGGTTGGCCGGGTTGTGCCGCAGAAAGTCGTTCCAGAGCACTTCGGCGATATCCGCCATGCCCATCGGGGCGCCGGGATGACCGGACTGGGCGGACTGGACGGCGTCCATGGACAGGGCGCGGATGGCGTTCGCAAGCTCGCGGCGGGTGGTCATGGGGCGGATTCTCCGGCGCAGGGGCGGTGGATGAAAGGCATCAATTCTCCAGAACTTCCCGCATGCAGGCAACCGACGGTACACTCTTGCGATCAGACGTGTCTTTGTCACAGGGAGCCAACGGCCAAGAATGGGCAGCCAGTACCTCTTTACGTCGGAGTCGGTCTCGGAAGGCCACCCCGACAAGGTCGCCGACCAGATCTCCGACGCCATCCTCGATGCCATCCTCGCGGATGACCCCGCGGCGCGCGTTGCCTGCGAGACCCTGGTCAAGACCGGGATGGTCATTGTGGCCGGCGAAATCACCACCTCGGCCTGGATCGATCTTGAGGATCTGGTCCGTCAGCGCATCACTGAAATCGGCTACAACAACGCCAATGTCGGCTTTGACGGCGCCACCTGCGCGGTGCTCAACGCCATTGGCAAGCAGAGCCCCGACATCAACCAGGGCGTCGATCGGGCCTCGCCCGAGGAACAGGGCGCCGGCGACCAGGGCATGATGTTCGGCTATGCCTGCCGCGAGACCGACGTGCTGATGCCCGCCCCGATCACCTATGCCCACCGGCTGGTCAAGCGCCACAGCGATATCCGTCGCAACGGTGTGCTGCCGTGGCTGCGGCCCGATGCCAAATCCCAGGTCAGCTTTGTCTACGAGCAGGGCCGGCCCGTGGCGGTGGACACCATCGTGCTGTCGAGCCAGCACGACGAGACGGTCTCGGCGGCGGACCTGCGCGAGGCGATCATGGAGGAGATCATCCGCCCGGTGATCCCCGCGGAGTGGATCAGCGACCGGACCCGGTTTTTCATCAACCCCACCGGCCAGTTCGTGATTGGCGGGCCGGTCGGCGACTGCGGGCTCACCGGGCGCAAGATCATCGTCGACACCTATGGCGGCATGGCGCGCCACGGCGGCGGCGCCTTCTCGGGCAAGGACCCGTCCAAGGTGGATCGCTCGGCGGCCTACGCCTGCCGCTACGTGGCCAAGAACATCGTCGCCGCCGGACTGGCCGAAAAATGCGAAATTCAGGTGGCCTACGCCATCGGCGTGGCCGAGCCGATGTCGATTTTCATCGATACCTTCGGCACCGGCCGGATTGCCGAGGCACGGCTGGTGGAACTCGTGCGGGAGCATTTCGATCTACGCCCCTACGGCATCCTGCGGATGCTTGATCTGGTGCGGCCGATCTATCAGCCCACCGCGAGTTTCGGCCATTTTGGCCGCGAAGAGGACACATTCACCTGGGAGCGTACCGACCGGGCCGAGGGCCTGCGCGACGCCGCCGGGCTGTAACAACCGCTTTCACGACCCGGGCATCGAGGAGCGCTGCACCATGCCGTCCATCGGCACGGGAGGCTCGATGCCGGCGGTCCAATACCAACGGCGCTCAACCGCAACCCATGGAGTCAAGCCATGAACGCTGTCGTTGAGACGAAGCTTTCCGGATCGATTATCAAGGACCCGTCACTGGCCCCCTTCGGCCGTCGGGAAATGGACATCGCCGAAACCGAAATGCCGGGCCTGATCGCCCTGCGCGAGAAGTATGCCGGCGAGCAGCCGCTCAAGGGTGCCCGCGTGGCGGGATCCATCCACATGACCATCCAGACCGCGGTGCTCATCCAGACCCTCGAGGCCCTCGGCGCCGAGTGCCGCTGGGCGAGCTGCAACATTTACTCCACCCAGGACCATGCCGCCGCCGCCATCGCCGAAGCTGGCACGCCGGTGTTCGCCTACAAGGGCGAATCGCTGGAGGAGTACTGGGAGTTCACCCATCGCATTCTCGAGTGGCCTAACGGCGAGCCCAACATGATCCTCGATGATGGCGGCGATGCGACGCTGGCCGTCACCCTGGGCGCCCGCGCCGAGCAGGACCCGTCGCTGCTCGACAATCCCGACAGCGACGAGGAGCGCGCCCTGTTCGCGGCCATCCGCCGGCGCCTGAAGGACAACCCCGGCTTCTATGCCCGCACCCAGGCGGCGATCCGTGGTGTGACCGAGGAGACCACCACCGGTGCCAAGCGCCTCTACGAAATGCAGCAGACCGGCGAGCTGCCCTTCCCGGCCATGAACGTCAACGATTCAGTCACCAAGACCAAGTTCGACAACCTCTATGGCTGTCGCGAGTCACTGGTGGACGGTCTGAAGCGCGCCACCGACGTGATGATTGCCGGCAAGATCGCGGTCGTGGCGGGCTATGGCGATGTCGGCAAGGGCTGTGCCCAGAGCCTCAAGGCGCTCGGCGCCAGCGTCTGGGTGACCGAGATCGATCCGATCTGCGCCCTGCAGGCGGCGATGGAAGGCTATCGCGTGGTGACCATGGAAGAGGCCGCCGACAAGGCCGACATCTTCTGCAGCGCCACCGGCAATTACAACGTCATCAACCATGACCACATGAAGGTCATGAAAAACGAGGCCATCGTCTGCAACATCGGTCATTTCGACAACGAGATCGACGTGGCCGGTCTGCGCCAGTACGAGTGGGAGAACATCAAGCCGCAGGTGGATCACGTGATCTTCCCCGACGGCAAGAAGATCATCCTGCTGGCCGAGGGCCGTCTCATGAACCTGGGCTGCGCCACCGGTCATCCGAGCTTTGTCATGTCAGCGAGCTTCACCAACCAGGTGCTCGCCCAGATGGCGCTGTTCAACAACGACGGCAGCTACGAGGACAAGGTCTATGTGCTGCCGAAGGACCTGGACGAGGAGGTCGCCCGCCTGCATCTGGACAAGATCGGCGCCCGGCTGAGCACGCTGCGTCAGGATCAGGCCCAGTACATCGGTGTGACCGTCGATGGCCCGTTCAAGCCCGAGCACTATCGCTACTGATCCCGCGACCCGCCTGCATGTGACAGGCATCCCGCCGGTCGG
>P_2C_Liq_1_UnCtyDRAFT_1000187_pt1 | contig 26365 bp, 20 predicted proteins | sample Pon2CUnioCityCA_2_FD_10234 | JGI IMG/M metagenome (IMG submission 10234) | reverse complement strand
ACGGGGGGGTTCGGCATTGGGATCCGCGAGGTCGACCATGATTGAATCGAGTCCCGTGCCCAACCGATCCTCGGGCGGGTGGGCCGTCGCGGGGAGCTTCTCCCCGGCGGCACCGGAGCCGGAGGGGGTTGGTACGGATCCCATCGATTCCATCCAGGAAAACGATGTGGATTCCGCAGGAGGGATCGGGTCGGGCGGAGGATCCTTTCGCCGCCGGCATTCCTACTCGTGGTTTCTCCACTCCTGCTTGCTCGTCCTTTTTTGGAGCCGTGCGCGAACTCGCCACCACCAAGAGCGAAAAACACCTTACGATCTCCGGGTAGACGGGTTAGGCGGTTGCCGAACGATTCACCGATCGCGGATCCACGATTCCCGACGGGCGCTCCCGGACGGGCTTGTGCCCAAGACAAGAGGCACGAGCGAGGAGGAAAAGTCCGCCGCAGCCGTGCATGAACCGACCNCCTACCCGTCACGGCGGACGCTCCAGCGACCGCCGNGAGGCNCAGGTACTGACACAACCTCGTGGGAGGCGACCGACCAGNCGTTGCCGAGANCGTTTNCCGGGGGCCGACCCGNGCTCCCCGGNAAGAGTCGGCCNCCGNTNAGCGCCAAGCTCGCTGAGCGTTTCCGGGAGGCTCGCCCCCCTGTCGCGGTACGGCGGACCGCCCCTCCCGGACCGGAGAGCCCTGTCCGCTCGGGTCCGCAGGGTCGGGTGCTCCTCCCGCGGACGGCCGCACCGATGTCCCCCCTCCGGCGGTGGCGGCAAAGCTTTTCCCCGGAGCGATTGCTGCCGTTGCTCAATCCGCGACGGTCACGCTGACCCCGTTCTTGCGGAACTCGTCGAGAATCCTCGGGTCCTCCGGGCGGGTGGTGATCAGTCGGTCGATCCGGTCGAGGGAGGAGAAGAAGAAGGAGGAACAGCGGCCCAGCTTGGTGTGGTCGGCGAGGACAATGACTTCCTGCGCGATCGGGATGAGGCGTTCCTTGAGGCGGGCCTGACCCCCGTTGACCTCACTGGCTCCGCGCTCCGCGTCGATCCCGTCCACCCCGAGAAACATCTTCTGGATGAGGAAACGCTGGAGAGCCTCCTCCGCGAGGATCCCCGTGTAGGAGCGGGAGCGCAATTCGTAATCTCCCCCCGTACAGATGAGCGAGACCTTGTTCCGGGAGCTCAGGCTCACGATGACATGGTTCGCATTCGTGATGACCGTGCTCTCCCGGTCCGGAAAGAAGGCAGTCATGCTGAGGACGGTGGAGGAAGCGTCGAGGAAGACCGTCTCCCGCTCCCGGACCAGACCACAGGCGATCTTGGCGATGGCCATCTTTTCCTCCCGGTGCAGCGCCTCCCGCTCGGGGAGGGGGAGCATGTAGCGGGTGGCTCCCACCGGGACAGCCCCCCCATGGATTCGCCGCAGTTCGCCGAGCCGCTCGAGGTGGACAAAATCCTGGCGGACCGTTTCCTCGCTCACCTGGAGGATCCGGGTCAGCTCCTGGGTGCGCACCGCCCCCTTGGCACCGAGGTAGGAGAGAATCTGATTGCGGCGTTCTTCGCGAAGCATGGTGGGTTGGAAGGAACAAAGTTGGATCGGGGCTTTCCCGGGATTTTCCCGGTAAAATTGCTGATTTTTACTGGTTTTTCCTGTGATTACACAACCCAAAAACCTGTATTGGAGGCTGCATCCCTTTCCTCTTGGCAAATCCCATGTTGCCCTGTTCCGGGCCTTGCCCGATCTCCCGACGCACCGCAACCTTCGGCAACCACTCGGGGCGCGGCCCCCGTCGCCGACCCCGGATCCACCCCACCCCCATTCCCAGTTACCCCACTCATGGCGCCGGAAAAGTACATTCTTTCGCTCGACCAGGGAACCACCAGTTCCCGGGCCATCCTTTATGATCAGGAAGCGCGGGTTGTCAGCTCCGCCCAGCGCGAATTCCCGCAGTACTATCCCGAGACCGGTTGGGTCGAGCACGACCCCGTAGAGATCTGGTCCTCGCAGAGCGCGGTGACAGCGGAGGCGATGAGCCGGTCCGGCATCGACGCCGACCAAATCGCCGGGGTCGGCATCTGCAACCAGCGGGAGACGGTGGTCGTCTGGGAGAAGGCCACCGGCTATCCCGTCCACCGTGCCATTGTCTGGCAGGACCGGCGCACCGCCCAGCTCTGCCGCGAGCTCGCCGCGGACGGGCTGGAGCGTATCTTTGCCGAGAAGACCGGACTCCGGCTGGATCCCTATTTCTCGGGAACGAAGCTCACCTGGCTCCTCGACCATGTCGATGGCCTCCGGGAGCGTGCCGAGCGGGGGGAGGTACTCTTCGGGACGATCGACAGCTGGTTGTTGTGGCGACTGACCGAGGGAGTCGTGCACAGCACGGACGTCTCCAACGCCTCGCGCACCCTCCTCTTCAACCTGCACACGCAGGATTGGGACGACGAACTCCTCGCCCTCCTGCGCATTCCCCGGGCGATGCTCCCTCGTGTGGCCGGCAACAGCGAGGTCTACGGCGAGGTCACCAGCAACCACTTTCCCTCCGGCGTACCCATTGCGGGATCCGCCGGGGACCAGCACGCCGCCCTTTTTGGCCAGAATTGCCTGCGCCCCGGCCTCGCCAAGAACACCTACGGGACCGGTTGCTTCCTCCTCATGAATGTGGGGGCGGAGCCCATTCCCTCGCAGCACAACCTCCTCTCCACCGTCGCCTGGCGCATCGGCGACCACACCGAGTACGCATTGGAGGGCTCGATCTTCATTGCCGGTGCGGTCGTGCAGTGGCTCCGCGATGAGCTGCAGATCATCCGGACGGCGGAGGAGTGCAGCGAGCTGGCGGCGACCACGGACAACGGCGGGGTCTACCTCGTCCCCGCATTCGTGGGCATGGGCGCGCCCCACTGGGATCCCTACGCGCGCGGGTCGATCCAAGGCCTGACCCGCGGGGCCAACCGGGCGCATCTCTGCCGTGCGGCCATTGAGTCGATCGCCTTCCAGAGCGTCGACCTCAGCCGAAGCATGCGAGCGGATTCCGGCATGGAAATCGAGGAACTCCGCGTCGACGGCGGAGCGGCGGCCAGTGACCCCCTCCTCCAGTTCCAGGCGGACCTCCTCCGGGTGCCGGTGGCCCGACCCCGCAACATCGAGACCACCGCCCTCGGGGCGGCCTTTCTCGCCGGCCTTGGCGTCGGCTTCTGGAAGGACCGGGACTCCCTCTCCTCCATCTGGGAGCTGGACCGCACCTTCGAACCGCAGTTACCGGAGGCGGACGTGGCCCAGCTCCGGCACAACTGGGACCGAGCCGTTGAGCGCTCGAAACACTGGGCCGACGAATAACCCCCACCATGTCCGACCCATCTCCAGCCAACCCGCCCGCTCCTCCCCCGGAAATGCACCGGACGCACCATCTCCATCGCGCCCGGGAGGAGGCCGGCGGGTTCGATGTCATTGTCGTGGGCGGTGGCGCCACCGGCCTCGGTGCCGCCGTGGACGCGGCCACCCGCGGCTACCGCACCCTCCTCGTCGAGCAGGAGGACTTTGCCAAGGGCACCTCGAGCCGATCGACGAAACTCGTCCACGGAGGGGTGCGCTACCTCAAGCAGATGAACATCAGCCTCGTCCTCGAGGCCCTGCACGAGCGCGGGCTCCTCGCCCGCAACGCCCGGCACCTCGCCCACAGCCAGGATTTCGTGATCCCCTCGTACACCCAGTTCAACCGAGGTTTCTACGGGATCGGGCTGAAAGTCTACGACAAGCTCGCCGGCAAGCTCGGCCTGAACCCTTCGAAGATTCTCAGCCGGGCCCGCACCCTGCGGATGCTGCCGAACCTCGAGCCCGGCCACCTTGTCGGCGGCGTTCTCTACCAGGACGGCCAGTTCGACGACAGCCGTCTCGCGATCAACCTTGCGCAGACCGCCGTCCGCGAAGGGGCCTGCGTACTCAACTACACCCGTTGCCGCGGATTCGAAAAGGAGAACGGAAAGATTGTCGGGGTCGAGCTGGAGGACCGGATCGGTGGGGAGAACTTCGTCGTGAAGGGAAAGGCCGTGATCAACGCCACCGGGATCTTCGTGGACCAGCTTCGCCACGCCGACGAGGCATCCGCGGAGAAGAGGGTAACCGTGAGCCAGGGGATCCACCTCGTCCTTCCGCGGAAGTTCCTGCCCGGCGAAGCCGCGATCATGGTGCCAAAGACGGCGGACGGGCGAGTGCTTTTCGGGGTGCCCTGGCACGACCGGGTCATTTTCGGGACTACGGACACCCCGCGCACGGAGGCCCAGCTCGAGCCGCGCGCCCTCCACGAGGAGCGGGACTTCGTCCTCGAGCACGCGACCAAGTATCTCGAGAAGGATCCCAGCGAGTCGGACATCCTCAGCGTCTACGCCGGCCTCCGGCCGCTCGTGAGCGCTGGCTCCGGCGCCAAGACTTCCTCGCTTTCCCGGGACCACACCATCCTCGTTTCCGACAGCGGGCTCATCTCGATCACCGGCGGGAAGTGGACCACCTACCGGAAGATGGCGGTCGACGTCGTGGACAAGGCCGCGGCAACGGCAAACCTTCCCACCAAGGAGAGCGGCACCGAGCACCTCGCCATCCACGGTTCGGCGGAACATCTCCCCACCCCCACCGGGACCGGGGACACCATGGAGGTGTACGGAACGGATGCCTCCGGTATCAAGGCCCTCGAGGCGGAGCGACCCGAGCTGGCCAAGCCACTCCACGACCGCCTCCCCTACCGGAGCTCCGAAGTCATCTGGCACGCCCGCCACGAGATGGCCCAGACCGTCGAGGATGTTCTGGCGCGACGCACCCGGGCCCTCCTCCTCGACGCCCGGGCCGCAGCGGAAGCCGCGGACACCGTGGCCGACCTCCTCGCCCATGAGCTACAGCGCGACGAGAGCTGGGCGAAACAGAGCGCGGAACACTTCCGGGAGATCGCCGCCGGCTACGATTACGCCAATCCGGCCTCCACGGCGCACGAGACGGTCGGGAAGGTCGCCTGAAACCCGGCTGCGGGAACCGCGGCCCACGCAGCTATTCCCGGTCGGAGACCCCGCGGTGGCGGAGGTGGTCCTCCGTGGCCGGCTCCACATGGACGAGGACTCGGAGGATTTCCGGGTGATGGGAGGAGAGGTCCTCCTTCACACGGGTCGCGATGGCGTGGCCGTCCTCCACCGAGAGGTGGGGATCCACCTGGAGGTGAAGATCGACCTCATAGAAATCCCCCACCCGGCGGACCCGGAAGTCGTGGAAGGCCCGCGCCCCGGCGATCGGCAGGATATGCTCGCAGAAATCCTCGATCCGGGCCCTTTCCGGTGCGGTGTCCAACAGGGAGGCGAGGGCGCGCGTTATAATCCTCCCGCCCTCGAGGAGCAGCCAGAAGGCGAGGAGGAGCGTGAGGAGCGGATCGAGGAAGGCAAGACGCTCGCCACCCCACCACGTGGCGAGGAGCGCGACCGTGACGGCAAGAGAGGAGAGGCTGTCCACTCGGTGGTGCCAGGCATTGGCGGCGAGCAGCCCGGAGCGCAGGCGCCGGGCCGTCCGGCGTGTCCAGTGGAAGAGGAACTCCTTGACCCCGAGAGAGACCGCCGCGACCGCGGCCGCGGCGGCTCCCGGTGCCNCGTAGTCCCCTGAGCGGAGGAGNANGCCGGCCCTCACTCCCAGCCAGGCACAGAGGCCNACGAGGAGCAGGCCGAGAAAGGCCTCCGCGAGGTTGGCGAACTTATGGTGGCCGTAGGGGTGGCGGTCGTCCTCCGGCAGGCGGGACACGGCCAGCCCGACAAGCACAGCGACATCCCCAGCAAGGTCCACAAGGCTATGCAGCCCGTCCGCGACCAGCGCCTGGGCTCGGAACGCCAGCCCCGCGGCGACCTTGAGGACACCGAGCAGCAGGTTAACGACGACGCTGGCGACGGTGACCCGGTAGGCAGCATCCGGCACCCTGCGGCTTTCCATGGCAGCCCCGGGGCGGGAACCTCGCACCGTCATCGGGGGGACGACCCGCGCGGCGGGGCCGGAATCCCCGGCCCCGCCGCGGCGGTCCCTCCCTCACACCGCCTGCTCGCTCGGTTCCTCGGCGAGCTCTCCCTCCAGCTCGGCACCGAGGGTGTCGATGCGGAGGTGGCGGTAGGCGGGCAGTCCGGTTCCGGCAGGGATGAGGTTCCCCATGATGACGTTCTCCTTGAAGCCCTTCAGCTCATCGACCTTTCCGAGGGTCGCCGCCTCCGTGAGGACCCGGGTGGTCTCCTGGAAGGAGGCCGCGGAGATGAAGCTCTCCGTCTCGATCGAGGCCTTGGTGATCCCGAGAAGGACCGGCTCGGCCTGGGCCGGCATCCCGCCGGCCTCCTCGATCCGCTCGTTCTCCTCGAGGAAGGCAAAGCGGTCGATCTGCTCGCCCCAGAAGAATTCGGAGTCGCCCGGATCGGTAATGCGGACCTTGCGGAGCATCTGGGAGAGGATCACCTCGATGTGCTTGTCGTTGATGGTGACTCCCTGCAGGCGATACACCTTCTGGATCTCGGTGAGGAGGTATTCCTGGACGGCGTTCGGCCCGAGAATCTCCAGCATCTCGTGCGGGTCGGCGGCCCCCTCGGTGAGGTGCTGGCCCTTCGTCACGAAATCCCCCGGCTGCACGATGAGGTGCTTGCCGTGCGGGATGAGGTGCTCCTCGGTATCCTCATCGTCCTTGCTGATGCCCTCGGCGTCGATTTCCTCCTGCGTCTTGTGGGTCACGAAGAGGCGACGCTTCCCGCGGACCGTCCCGGAAATGTACACCAGACCGTCGATCTTGGCCATATCGGCAGCCTCCTTCGGCCGGCGGGCCTCGAAGAGCTCGGCCACCCGGGGGAGACCCCCGGTGATGTCCTGGGTCTTGGAGGCCTGGCGGGGAGTCTTCGCGATCCACCCACCGCGATCCACCTGGTCGCCCTCCTCGACAACGATCTGGGCCCCAACCGGGATCGCGTAGGTGGCGATCTCCCGATTGTTCTCATCCTTCACGCGCACCTGCGGGTTGAGGTCTTCCTTGTGCTCGATGACCACGTTCGTGATCCCCTGGGTCTCCGGATCCTGCTCCCGCTTGATGGTGACCCCGGGAATCATGTCGTGGTACTTAATGGTCCCGGCCTTTTCGGAGAGGATCGGTACGCTGTGCGGGTCCCACGCGGCGAGGAGGGAGCCACCCTCCACGGTGCTGCCTTCGTCGGCGAAGAGGATGGAGCCCACCGGAATCTTGTAGTTTTCCAGCTCGCGCCCCTCCTCGTCGAGGATACTGATCGCCCCCGTCTTGTTGAGGACCACGGAGCGCCCCTCGGCGGTCTCCACCTTGCGGAGGTCCTCGGAGAAGACGACCTGGCCGGCGTGGCGGGAGAGAATCTTCGGCTCGCGGAGGACCTGGCTGGCGATCCCCCCGATGTGGAAGGTCCGCATGGTCAGCTGGGTGCCCGGCTCCCCGATGGACTGGGCGGCAATGATCCCGACGGCCGTGCCCACGTCCACCATCCGGCTGCTCGCCGGGTTGATCCCGTACTCGAGGGCGGTCACCCCGTCCTTTTGCAGGGTGGTCAGCGCGGAGAGGATCTTCACCCGCTCGATCCCGAGATTCTCGATGCGGCGGCCGACTTCCTCGCTGATGAGTTCGCCGGCGCCGACGAGGACCTCGCTGGGCTCGATCGGGTTGGTCACTTTCTCGGCGGCACACCGCCCGGTGATGCGCTCGGCCAGGCCGACGATGACCTCGTCCCCGTCGGTGATGGCCCGTTTCCAGATCCCCGCCCGGTTGTGGTCGTCGTACACGGTGGTCACGCAGTCCATGGCCACATCGCAGAGCTTCCGGGTGAGGTAGCCGGCGTCGGCCGTCTTCAGGGCGGTATCCGCGAGCCCCTTCCGCGCTCCGTGGGTGGAGATGAAGTACTCGAGCACGCTGAGCCCCTCGCGGAAGGAGGAGAGGATGGGCCGCTCAATGATGTCGCCGGAGGGCTTGGCCATGAGGCCGCGCTGGCCACAGAGCTGGCGGACCTGTTGCTTGTTGCCGCGGGCACCGGAGTGCATCATGAGGAAGACTGGGTTGATCTTCTCGGGCGTGGAACTCGCCTCCAACTGGGTGTAGACCGTCTCGGCGATGTCATCGGTGAGCTTCGACCAGATGGCGATGATCTTGTTGTAGCGCTCCCCGGTGGTCAGTTGACCCTTCCGGTACTGCTTTTCCACGCCCTCGATCTGCTTGCGGGCGTCCGCAATCATCTTCGGCTTCTCCGCGGGGATGATCATGTCGTCAATCCCGATGGAAATCCCGGCGGCGGTCGCCGTGCGGAAGCCGACTTCCTTGAGGCGGTCGAGGGTCTCGATGGTCGCCTCCTGGCCGGCCGCACGGTAGGTCTCGAGGATGAGTTCGCCCAGTTTCCCCTTCGCGGCGAGGTCGTTGTAGAACCCGACCCCGGCCGGCCAGATCGTGTTGAAGATGACCCTGCCCACGGTGGTGCGGAGGGTGCGGCGATCGGAGCGGCCAAAGACGGTCTCCACGCCGTAGTCGGGGTTGCGAATCTCGATCCAGTCGTGCTTGCGCACGGCACCCTCGGCCTCGGCGAGGATCACCTCCTCGGTGTCATTGAAGAGCGGCACCCGCTCGTCCTCGGCCGGGCGGACCCGCGGCTCCATGGTGAGGTAGTAGGAGCCCAGCACGATGTCCTGGGAGGGAGTGAGGATGGGCTTGCCGCTGGAGGGGGAGAAGATGTTGTTCGTCGCCATCATCAGCGTCTTTGCCTCGAGGACCGCCTCCACGGAGAGGGGCACGTGCACGGCCATCTGGTCCCCGTCGAAGTCGGCGTTGTAGGCGGTGCAGACCAGCGGGTGCACCCGGATGGCGTCTCCCTCGATCAGGACCGGCTCGAAGGCCTGGATCGACAGGCGGTGGAGGGTGGGAGCCCGGTTGAGGAGGACCGGGTGGCCCTGGGTGACCTCCTCGAGGATGTCCCAGACCTCGGGCGAGCGCTTCTCGATCATCTTGCGGGCCCCGCGCACCGTGTGCACGAAGCCGAGTTCCTTGAGGCGGCGGATGATGAAGGGCTCGTAGAGGATGAGGGCCATCTTCTTGGGGAGGCCGCACTGGTTCAGCTTCAGCTCCGGCCCGATGACGATGACCGAGCGGCCCGAGTAGTCGACCCGCTTGCCGAGAAGGTTCTGGCGGAAGCGGCCCTGCTTGCCCTTGAGCATGTCGCTGAGGGACTTGAGGGGACGGTTGCCCGCTCCGGTGACGGAGCGGCCGTGGCGGCCGTTGTCGAAGAGGGCGTCCACCGCCTCCTGGAGCATCCTCTTCTCGTTGTGGATGATGACGTCGGGCGTCTTCAGCTGGAGGAGGTTCCGCAGACGATTGTTCCGGTTGATGACCCGGCGGTAGAGGTCGTTGAGGTCGGAGGTGGCGAAGCGGCCACCCTCGAGGGGAACGAGCGGGCGCAGGTCCGGCGGGATGACCGGGAGAACCTCGAGGACCATCCAGCAGGGATCCGAGCCCGAGTGGAGGAAGCCCTGGATCACCTTGAGCCGCTTGGAGAGCTTCTTCTTGATCTGCTTCGACCGGGTGGCGTGCATCTGCTCATGGAGCTCGGTGACCAGTTCCTCGAGGTCGAGCTGCCCGAGGACCTCGTGGATGGCCTCGGCCCCCATCTTCGCGGTGAAGGCGTCCGCCCCGTACTCGTCCTGGGCCTGCAGGTACTCTCTCTCGGTGAGCAGGCCCCGGAGCTCGAGGGGGGTATTGCCCGGATCGGTCACCATGTAGTTCTCGTAGTAGACCACCCGCTCGAGCGAGCGGGCCGTCATGTCGAGGAGCAGGCCGAGGCGGCTGGGCATGCTCTTGAGGAACCAGATGTGAGTGACCGGGACGGCCAGGTCGATGTGGCCCATCCGCTCGCGGCGCACCCGGGAGACGGTCACCTCAACCCCGCAGCGCTCGCAGACAGTGCCCTTGAACTTGATGCCCTTGTACTTCCCGCAGCCGCACTCGTAATCGCGGACGGGGCCGAAGATCCGTTGGCAGAAGAGGCCGCCCGGCTCCGGCTTGAAGGTGCGGTAGTTGATGGTCTCCGGGTTGCGAACCTCGCCGCTGCTCCAATCGCGGATGGAGTCGGGGGAGGCGATGGTAATGGAGACGCTGTTGTAGAGCTCCTCCTCCTCGCTGCCGAGAAGATCGGTCCTGGTGTCGGTAGTCATGGCAAATGAATCCGTTGGGGGTTCGGGAAATCAGAGGGAGAGGGTCACCTTGCCCCGCTTCACGTCGAGGCAGAGGCTCTGGATCTCCTTCATGAGAACATTGAAGGACTGAGGGGTCCCGGCGGAGAGACTGCGGTCCCCCTTGACGAGGGACTCGTAGATGCGGGTGCGGCCCTGCACGTCGTCGGACTTGACGGTGAGCAGTTCCTGCAGGGTGTAGGCGGCCCCGTAGGCCTCGAGGGCCCACACCTCCATTTCCCCGAAGCGCTGCCCCCCGTACTGGGCCTTACCGCCGAGGGGTTGCTGGGTAATGAGGCTGTAGGGACCGACCGCCCGGGCGTGGATCTTCTCGGCGACGAGGTGGTTCAGCTTGAGCATGTAGATGTAGCCGACCACGACCTCCTGCTCGAGGCGTTCACAGGTCTGCCCGTCGTAGAGGATGCTCTTGCCACTGTCCGGCAGGCCCGCCTCGCGCAGGTACTCGCGCACCTTCTGCTCGGGGATCCCGTCGAAGATGGGGGTGGCCACCTTGATGCCGAGCTTCTTGCAGGCCCAGCCGAGGTGGGTCTCGAGCACCTGGCCGACATTCATCCGGCTGGGCACCCCGAGCGGATTGAGGCAGATCTCGATGGGGGTCCCGTCGGGGAGGAAGGGCATGTCCTCCTCGGGCACGATCCTCGCGACCACGCCCTTGTTCCCGTGCCGGCCGGCCATCTTGTCGCCCACCTGGATCTTGCGCTTGGTGGCCACGTAGACCTTCACGGACTTAATGACCCCCTGCTCGATGTCATCGCCCTGCTCGACCGCCTTGATCCGGCGGTCCCGGTCGGCCTCGATCTCGTCGAACTTCGCCTGGAAGCTCTTGACGACCTCCATGATCTTGATCCTCACCGGGGAGGGATCGATCTCGATGTGCTTGGAGACTTGGGAGAGCTTGCGCAGGAGGGTCTTGGTGATCTTCCGGTTGGCCGGGATGATGACATCGCCCGTCTCCCCGTTCTTCACGTCGAGCGGGATCTTTTCCCCGAGGAGGATGTTGGCGAGGGCGTCGGTGAGGTTGTCCCGGAGGTTCTCGTACTGGTCCTTGTAGTCCTCGTTGATCCGCTTCTTCTGCCGGTTGCGGTCGGAGGCGGAGAGCTTCTCGGTCTCTCCCTCCACCCGGGAAGAGACCTTGACGTCCATGACGATCCCGGTGACCCCGGAGGGAACCACGAGGGAGGAGTCCTTCACGTCGGCGGCCTTCTCCCCGAAGATCGCCCGGAGCAGTTTTTCCTCGGGGGCCAGCTCGGTTTCGCTCTTCGGGGTGATCTTGCCGACGAGGATGTCGCCGGGCTTCACCTCCGCCCCGACGCGGATGACGCCGTTGTGGTCGAGGTTGCGGAGGGCCTCCTCGCCGACGTTCGGGATGTCGTAGGTGATCTCCTCGGGGCCGAGTTTGGTGTCCCGGGCGGTGACCTCGAAATCCTCGATGTGGATGGAGGTGAAGATGTCGTCCTTGATCATCTTCTCGCTGAGGAGGATCGCGTCCTCGAAGTTGTAGCCGTTCCAGGGCATGAAGGCGACGAGGACATTCCGGCCGATGGCGAGATCCCCGCGGTCGGTGCCCGCCCCGTCGGCGAGGAGGTCGCCGGGCTCGACCCGCTGGCCGACCTGCACGCGGGGCTGCTGGTTGAAACAGGTTCCCGCGTTCGAGCGGATGAACTTGCGCAGGTGGTAGACCTCAATCCCCTTGCCCGGGTCGCTCTTCGGCTGCTTGAGGAGCTTGGGGGAAGCCTCGCCGTCGGGGGTCACGATGACCCGCCGGGCGTCTACGGAGGCCACGACTCCCTCGCTGGTCGCCCGGATGACCGTGCGGGAGTCGCTGGCGACCCTCTCCTCGATGCCCGTACCCACGAAGGGGGCCTCGGTCTGCAGGAGGGGGACACCTTGTCGCTGCATGTTCGACCCCATGAGGGCCCGGTTGGCGTCGTCGTGCTCGAGGAAGGGAATCAGGCCCGCGGCCACCGAAACGACCTGCTTCGGGGAGACATCCATGTAGTCGACCCGGTCGCCCTCCGTTTCGAGGATCTGGTCGCGGAAGCGGCAGGTCACCTTGCCGAGGAAGCGGCCTTCCTCGTCGATCTCCGAGTTCGCCTGGGCGATGACGTGGGGCTCCTCCTGGTCGGCGTTCAGGTAGACGACCTCGTCGGTCACCCGGCCGTCCCGGACCACGCGGAAGGGTGTCTCGATGAAGCCGAACTCGTTGACCTTCGCATAGATGGAGAGCGAGTTGATCAGGCCGATATTGGGGCCTTCCGGCGTCTCGATCGGGCAGATCCGGCCGTAGTGGCTGGGGTGGACGTCCCGGACCTCAAAGCCGGCCCGTTCCCGGTTGAGTCCGCCGGGCCCGAGGGCAGAGAGGCGGCGCTTGTGGGTGAGCTCGGCCAGCGGGTTGATCTGGTCCATGAACTGGCTGAGCTGGCTGCGGGAGAAGAAGTCGCGGATGACCGTACTGAGCGCCTTCGGGTTGATCAGCTTCTGCGGCATGATCGAGTCGACGCTCTGGTCGAGCAGGGTCATCCGTTCCTTGACGAGGCGCTCGGTGCGGGCGAGGCCGAGCCGGCACTGGTTGGCGAGGAGCTCACCGACCGTGCGGACGCGGCGACTGCCGAGGTGATCGATGTCGTCGACGAAACCCTCGCCACGCTTCAACTGGATGAGGTAACGGGTCGACTCGACGATGTCCTCGACGTTGACGACCCGGTTGTCGAGGTCCGTCTCCAGGTTGAGCTTCTGGTTGATCTTGTAGCGGCCGACCCGACCGAGGTCGTAGCGCTTCGGATCCTGGAGGAGCCGCTTGAGGAGGGCCCGAGCGTTGGCGGTGGTGGGCGGTTCCCCGGGCCGGAGACGCTTGTAGATATCCTTGAGGGCCTCCTCCTCGTTGCGGGTCGGGTCCTTCTTCAGGCAGCGGACGATGAGGCCGTCATCCGCGGTCGTGTCGATCACGGAGATCGTCTCGAGACCCGCCCTCTCAAAGGAGCGAATGGTCGTCTTGGTCAGCGGCTCGAAGGCGCGGGCGAGAACCACGCCCTGCTCGGCATCGACGATATCCTCGACGAGGATGAGGTTGGAGACGTTCTCCATTTTCAGCCCCTCCTTCACGGAGATGTCCCGCAGGTCGTAGAAGAGGTTGAGGATCTCGTGGTCGGACCCGTAGCCCATCGCCCGGAGCAGGGTGGTGATGAGGAACTTGCGGCGGCGGCGGCGGCGGTCGAGGTAGACGTAGAGCAGGTCGTTCTGGTCGAACTGCGCTTCCAGCCAGGTACCCCGGTCCGGGATGATGCGGAAGGAGTGGAGCATCTTCCCACTGGTGTGGGCGGTCTCCTCGAAGCAGAGTCCGGGGGAGCGATGCAACTGGGAGACAATGACCCGCTCGGCCCCGTTGATGATGAAGCTGCCCCGGGTGGTGATCATGGGCAGCTCACCCATGTAGATTTCCTCCTCCTTGATCTGCTCCTCCTCGCGGAGGGAGAACTTGACGTAGAGACCGACGGAGTAAGTCACCCCGTCCCGGAGGCACTCGATCTCCGTGTTCTTCGGCTCGGTCAGCCGGTAGCTGCTGAAGTCGAGCACACAGCGGCCGTCGTAGCTCTCGATCGGAAAGATATCCCGGAACACGGACTGCAACCCGGCATTCTCGCGCTTGCCGGGGGCCACCTCCAGTTGGAGAAACTCCCGGAAGGAGTCGATCTGGTTCTGGATCAGGTTGGGAGGCTGGATGACCTCCTTGAGGCTGCCGAAGTTAATGCGTTCTGACATGGTCGCGTTTCCTGGGATGGGCGGGGGGACGGGGATGAACGGGCGTTCTCAGGGAAGCAGGAAAACCGCACGGGCCGGGGCCCGCGCGGTCTCGCCGAGTGAATCCTGCGAAAAGAGAGCTTCGATTGTTACTTGAGCTCGACCTTGGCGCCGGCCTCTTCGAGCTTCTTCTTGGTTTCCTCGGCGTCGTCCTTGCTCGTGGCTTCCTTGACCGGCTTCGGCACGCCCTCGACGAGCTCCTTGGCCTCCTTCAGGCCGAGCCCGGTGATGCTGCGGACCTCCTTGATGACGCCGATCTTGTTGGAGCCGAAGTCGGTAAGGACGACGTCAAACTCGTCCTTTTCCTCCTCTTCCGCGGCGGCCTCGCCACCGGCCGGAGCGGCTCCGGCGGCTACGGCCACGGGAGCAGCGGCGCTGACGCCCCACTTCTCCTCGAGCTCCTTGACCAGTCCGGCGATCTCCAGCACGGGCTGGGCGGAAAGCCACTCGATTACTTGTTCTTTGGTGATGTCTGCCATGATGACCTCCTGAGGAGACGGTCACCGCTGGGGTGGTTTCAAGGGCCTCGGGCCCTCCGTCGCCTTCACTCTCGGTGATTCAGCTTGGATGTGGTTGTTCGGGTTGGCGGGGAAGGAGAAGACTCCACCCCCAAAAGGTACGCGGTCGGGGCCGGGAGCTCAGGAAGCGTCGTCGACCCTTGCCTGGAGGACCTGGACCATGTCGCGGGGGACCGCGGAGAGGACCTGGACGACCCCGGTGGCCGGCTGTTGCAGAAGGGAGAGCAGCTGGGCGCGCAATTCATCGAGCCCGGGCAGTTCCGCCAATTCGAGCAATTGCTCGCGGGTGAGGGCCTGGTCGCCGACGACGCCGGCCTTCAGGTCCACCTTCTCCTTGTCCTTGAAGAACTTCTTGAGGATCTTGGTCACCCCGGAGGGGTTCTCGCCGCCGAGTACGATCGCGGTGGGGCCGTTCAGCCACTCGCGCATGTCCGGCTGCTCCCGCCGCTGCAGGGCGAGGTTGAGGACGCTGTTCTTGACGACGTGGAACTCGGCGTTCTCCGCGGCGAGGGACTGGCGCAACTGCTCGGTCTCCTCGACGTTGATTCGCTCGTAGTTCGTGAGGATGACGTAGTCGGACTTGCCGAGGTGCTCATCCACCTCGCGGACGAGAAATTCCTTTTCGGGTCTCATGGCGGCGCTTCTCCGTTCGGGCTCAGAGGGAGTGGTAGAGCTGGGAGCTCAGGGGGATGGAGGGACTCATCGTCGCACTCAGGTGCAGGGACTTCACCAGGCGGCCCCGCAGGTCCTCCGGGCGGGCCCGAGCGAGGGCCTCGAGGGCGGCATGGATGTTCTCGACGAGCTGCTCGCGCTGGAAGGAGCGCTTCCCGACAACGATGGCGAGGTTGCCGGTCTTATCCATCTTGAATTCGACCCGCCCCGCCTTCACCGCGGTGATCGCCTCGGCGAGGTTGTCGGAGACGGTCCCGGTCTTCGGGTTGGGCATGAGCCCGCGCGGGCCGAGGATGCGGGCCGCCTTGCGCACCTCCTTCATGGCGGCGGTGGTGGCCACGGCGACGTCGAAATCGAGCCAGCCTTCCTGCACGCGGGCGAGGAGATCGTCGAGGCCGGCCTCGTCCGCCCCGGCTTCGAGGGCGGACTGCGGATCGTCGGTGAAAGCGATCACCCGGAGAGTCCGGCCCGTCCCGTGCGGCAGGCTCACGGTGCCGCGCACCATCTGGCTGCTCTGCTTCGGATCGACGAGGAGGCGGGCCTGGAGCTCCACGGTCTCATCGAAACGGGGTGCCGGAAACTGCTGGAGGAGCGCGATGGCCTCCTCGAGTTCCCGGGATTCCGTGCCGGCGGGAGCCTGTTCGGCGGCGGAAAGGTAGCGCTTGCTGCGATGGGCGGTGGTCATGGCGTAACGTGGGGGGAAGCCCTTCAGTCCTCGACCTCGATGCCCATGCTCCGGGCGGTCCCCTCAATGATGCGGGAAGCCGCTTCCGGGCTGGAGGCGTTCAGGTCGTTCTTCTTGATCTCGACAATCTCCTCGATCTGCTTGCGGGACACCTTGCCCACCTTGTCGCGGTTGGGAACCCCGGAGGCCTTGGCGATGCCCGCGGCCTTCTTGAGGAGGACGGGCGCCGGCGGACTCTTCAGGATGTAGCTGAAGGACTTGTCCGCGTACACGGTGATCACCACCGGCAGGATCGTGCCACTCTGCTCCTTGGTGCGGGCGTTGAAGTCCTTGCAGAAGCCCATGATGTTCACGCCATGAGCCCCGAGGGCGGGACCCACGGGCGGGGCGGGGTTGGCGGCTCCTGCGGGCAGCTGCAAGCGGATTTCTCCTACGATCTTCTTCGACATGATTGCTTACTCGTCCTCGACGCGCTCCACCTGGTCGTACTCGAGCTCCACCGGCGTGAAGCGGCCGAAAATGGAGACGGAAACCTTGAGACGACCGCGCTCGGTGTCGACTTCGTCGATCCGGCCGGTCAGATTGGAGAAGGGCCCTTCGTTGATCTTCACCTCCTCGCCGACAGTGTACTCGATCGCCGGGCGCTCCTTGCCCTCGGCGTCCGAGACCTGCCGCTGGATGCGCTCGATTTCCTCGGGCTTCAGCGGCACGGGGGTCTCGCCCCCGACGAAGTTGAGCACGCCCTGCGCATCCTTCACGAAGTACCATGCCCGCTGGTCGAGGTTGCCGTCGTCGTCGTACAGGCGCATGCGCACGAAGATGTAGCCCGGGTAAAACTTCTTCGTCTTCTGGGTGCGCTTGCCGCCCTTGAACTCGCTGACCGTCTCCGTGGGCATGAGCACCTCGGAGATCCGGTCGCTCATTTCCTCGACCTCGATGAACTTATCGAGGTAGGTCTTCGCCTTCTGCTCCTGGTTGGACAGGGTTTGCACGGCGTACCAGCGATGCCCTGTCAGCGAAGTTTCCGCAGTCATGGAATTCCCGTTCGTGGCTGGGCTGCTCATTCCGCGGGGCGGACCCATTCCGTGACGAGTTCGATGCTGTTCAGCAGGAAGAAGTCGGACGCGCCGATGAAGGTCCCGAGAATCGCAATCCCAATCAAGACGACGATCGTGTAATCGCGCAGCTCCCGCCGAGTCGGCCAGGAGGCTTTCTTCAGCTCGATGAGGGTCTCGCGCCAGAAGGTGCGGATTTTACGAAAGGGATTCTTCATGATCGGAGAGGTTCCGGGGACTGGCGGGAGAAGAGGGACTCGAACCCCCAGCCTACGGTTTTGGAGACCGTTGCTCTTCCAGTTGAGCTATTCTCCCCCAAAGTCCGGCGAGAGTCACGGTCGCCGGTGGAGACCAGCGGACCCGGTGACTGCGCCCGGTCGCTTATTCCTCGACCTCCGCGATGCGTCCGGCGCCGATGGTGCGGCCCCCTTCGCGGATGGCGAAGCGCTGGCCCTGCTCCATGGCGATCGGCTTCTGGAGGTCGATGATGATGCTGAGGTTGTCCCCCGGCATGACCATCTCGACGTCCTCGGGGAGATCGATGATCCCGGTGACATCGGCCGTACCCATGAAGAACTGGGGACGGTACCCCTTGAAGAAGGGGGTGCTACGTCCGCCCTCGTCCTTGCCGAGCACGTAGATTTCCGCCTTGGCCCGGTGGTGCGGGGTGATGCTGCCCGGCTTGGCAATGACCTGGCCGCGCTCGATGGCATCCTTCTCCACCCCGCGGAGCAACAGCCCGACATTGTCGCCGGCCTGGCCGGAGTCGAGGGTCTTGCGGAACATTTCCACACCCGTGACGACCGACTTGCCCTCCTTCTCCATGCCGACAATGGCCACTTCCTGGCCGACCTTGATCTGGCCGCGCTCGATCCGGCCGGTGGCGACCGTACCCCGCCCGGTGATGGAGAAGACATCCTCCACCGACATCAGGAAGGGCTTGTCGATGGCGCGTTCCGGCTCGGGGATGTCGGTGTCGAGAGCGTCGAGGAGGTTCTGGATGGCCGCCTTGCCCTCGTCCTTGCCCTCGAGGGCGGCAAGGGCGGAGCCCCTGACGATCGTGATGTTGTCCCCGTCGAACTCGTACTTGGAAAGGATTTCGCGTACTTCCATCTCCACCAGTTCGACCAGCTCCTCGTCGTCCATGAGGTCGACCTTGTTGAGGAAGACCACAATGTTCGGCACCCCCACCTGGCGGGCCAGCAGGATGTGCTCGCGGGTCTGCGGCTTGGGGCCGTCCGCGGCGCTCACCACGAGGATCGCCCCGTCCATCTGGGCCGCCCCGGTGATCATGTTCTTGACGAAATCAGCGTGGCCCGGGCAGTCCACGTGGGCGTAGTGGCGCTTGTCCGACTCGTACTCCACGTGGGAGACGGCAATCGTGACGATCTTGGAGTCATCGCGGACCGTGCCGCCCTTCGCGATGTCCGAGTAGCTCTTCACTTCCGCCATGCCTTTCTCCGACTGCGTCTGGAGGATCGCAGCGGTGAGCGTGGTCTTGCCGTGGTCGACGTGACCGATCGTGCCCACGTTCAGGTGCGGCTTCGTGCGTTCGAATGATTCCTTGGCCATGTGCTGGTTTTCGTGCTTGTTGTTGCGTTGAGTCGGAGGATAAAGATGGAGCCCTCGAGCGGATTCGAACCGCCGACCTCGTCCTTACCAAGGACGCGCTCTGCCGACTGAGCTACAAGGGCGGAGGAGAAATCTAGAAGGTGGTGGAGACGGGTGCGCGGAGGAGCCAATGGTTGACAGGCGAAAGCGGCAGAGAATGAGTGTTCTCCCGCCCACCGTCAACCCCCCTTTCCGTAAAATTTCCCATGGCTGAGTCCCCACCCGAAAAGATCGTCAAGATTGGCGAGGAAATCGCGATCCTCTGGCCCGACAAAACGGAAAGTTACTTTCCTCCAGAGTTCCTTCGGCGGCATTCCCCGAGCGCCTCCAACCAGGGCGAGGTGGACATCCTCGGGCAGCGGCACGGGGGGGACGGGCCCAAGTTCTTTCGCCGGGGTCCGCGTGATCAGCTGGGAAAGGGTGGGCAACTACGCCGTCGCCTTCCACTTCTCGGACGGGCACGCCACCGGGATCTACAGCTGGTCCTATCTCCGGCAGCTTCAGCAGGAGCGGCAGCGGGAGGAGGATTCCGGGACGGCGGATCCCTCAGGCCCCGAGGACTAGCCCGCCGGCGAGGAGGAGGCCGTAGCCGAGGAGGGAGCGGGCCGCGGCCGCGAGGAAGCGGCCGTAGGCGGCCCGGTCGTGCTCGCCGGGCAACGCGCGCAGCAACCGCACCAGCGGGACCAGGCCGACCAGGCTGACGAGCGTCCACGAGCGGCCCCCGGCGCCCGCCCACCAGACGACGAGGAGGACCGCTCCGGCGAGGCTGGCCCCGAGGAGGGCAAAGGAGACCCACCGGCCCAAGCGAACCGCGAGGGTGCGCTTGCCGGTCCGCCGGTCGTTGGGGAGGTCCCGGTCGTTGTTGATGACCAGGAGGTTGTTGACCAACAACCCGATGACCACCCCCGTTGCCCAGACCCCGCGGGGAAAGCCCCCCACCTGGACATAGGCCGTCACCCCCACCGCGACCAACCCGAAGAAGAGGACCACAAAAACGTCCCCGAGCCCACGGTAGCCGAGGGCAAGGGGCCGGGCCGTGTAGGCGACCGCGGCGACCACGCTGGCCAGCCCCACCCCCAGCAACCACCAGCCGCCCCAGACCAGCAGGGAAAGCCCGAGGAGGAAGGCGCCGGCGAGAACCCCGTAGGCGGCCCGGCGCATCACCTCCGGGCGAACCTGACCACTCGCCACCGCCCGCCGCGGTCCCGTTCGCTTCTCGTCGTCCGCCCCCTGGACCGCGTCGTAATAATCGTTGGCGTAATTCGTGCCCACCTGCACGAGCAGGGCGAAGAGCGCACAGAGCAGGGCGGGCAGCGGCCGGAAACCGCCCGCCTCGGCCGCCACCGCCGAGCCCACCACCACCGGCACCAATGCTGCCGGCAAGGTGCGGGGACGAGCCGCCTCCCACCAGAGGGCGGGGCCGCTCATGCGGGGAAGCAGGGCCGGCCCCTGCGCGGAGACGACCCGGCCGGCGCCCACCACGGGCGGACGCGGGCGGGTCCCGGTCCCGGGCGGGAAAGGAAACGGAGTTGCGGCTGCGCCATCCCCGCCGAATGTTGGGCGGCGAATGGAGGAACGCGAGGGAAAGAAAACACCGGGGGAACTCTACCGGGAGTCCCTCCTCGCCCTGTACCGGCAACCGCTGGGGGGAGGTCCCCTCCCCCCCGGTCGGCAGTGGACGGAGGCGTCCAACCGCACCTGCGGCGACCGCGTCCGCTTCGCCGTGGAAAAGGAGGGGGAAACCATTGTCCGGTGCTGGCAGGAGACCGCCGGTTGCGCCGTCACCACGGCGACGGCCTCCCTGCTGGTGCGGGCCCTCCCGGGGCGCTCGGTTCCGGCGGTGCGGGAGCTTTTCCGGGAGATCCGCGAGTCCCTCGGGTCCCGGCGGCGAGCCCGCGGGGGAGGCCTTGCCCCCTGAGGTGGCCGAACTCGAGGCGGTCCGGCAGCTGCCCAGCCGCCGGGAATGCGTGCGGACCGCGTTGCGGGCGGCGGAGCGAGCCCTCGCGGAGGCAGCACCATGAGCGGTTGTGGTTCCTGTTGCTCCTCTCCGGCTGCCGGGGCCAGCGCCCCCCGGGAGGAGGACCGCTTCTTCTGGCTCCGGCTGGGGATCGCCCTTGTCCTCGCCGGACAAAGCATGGTCTTCGGCCTCGCCATCAACGTGGCCAGCCCCACCCCCGGCTCCCCCAGCTATTTCTGGCTCCACCTCGCCCTGTTCGCCTCCGCCGTGGTGGCCATCGGGCTCCTCGGTCCCCGGCTGGCCCGGGAATCGTGGGCGGCTCTCCGGCGGGGCCGGATCACCGTGGAAGCCCTCTTTGTGACCAGTTGTCTCGGGGCCCTCGTGGGCTCATTGGTGGCGACCTTCACTGGGGAAGGGGCCGTCTACTACGAGGTGGTGGCCATCGTCCTCGTGGTCTACGCGGTCGGCAAGAAGATCGGGGACAGCTCCCGCCGGAGGGTCCTCGCGGAAATCAGCCAGTACCGGCAGTCCCTTGAGCGCGCCCGATTCGTCGAGGCCGATGGCACCTGGCGGGAAGTACCGCTGGCCGAGCTCCCCCCGCGAGCCCTCATCCGGGTGGAGCCCGGGGAGGTCGTTCCGGTCGACGGGATTGTCGAGCAGGGCACTTCCTCCGTGCAGCAGGCCCAGCTCACCGGCGAGCCCACCCCTGTGTACAGCCGCCCCGGCTCGGAGGTGCACGCCGGCTCCTCGGTCCTCGACGGCAGCCTCCTCCTCCGCATGACCCATGGGGAGGGAGAGCGCCGCATCGACACCATCCTCTCCTGGGTCGAGCAAGCCCGCGAGCGTCCCTCCCGCCTGCAGAACTGGGCCGACCAGACCATCGGCTGGTTCTTCCCGGTGGTCGCTACCGTCGCTGCGTTCACCCTCGTCGGCTGGCTCCTTGCCGGATCCGGCTGGGCCCGGGCCCTCTTTAACTCCATGGCCGTCCTCCTCGTCGCCTGCCCCTGCGCCCTCGGCCTGGCCACCCCGATTGCCGTCTGGAAGGGGCTCTTCCGCCTCGCCTCGCACGGCCTCCTCTGCCGGCACGGCGAGGTCATGGACGCCCTTGCCCATACCCGCCGGGTCTTCCTCGACAAGACCGGGACACTCACCGACACCGCCCTTGTCGTGAAGGACTTCGAAGTCCTCACCAACGGCACCGGACCGGATCCCGAACGCCTGCGCGCGTGGGTGGCCGCGGTCGAGGAGGGGCAGGCCCACCCGGCGGCCCGGGCCCTCGCCGCCCTCGAGGAGAACCCCGGCGTCGAAGTCCTCCGGCGGGAACTGGTCCCCGGCGAGGGAATCCGCGGCTGGATCCGCACCGAAGAGGGGGAACGCGAGCTGGCCATCGGGAGCGCCCGGCTCGGCGGCGGGCGGGAAGCCGCGGCCGGCACCGCCCCGAGCCCCGATGGAAAGTCCCTGGCCATTGCCCTCGACGGGGAACCGGTAGCCCGTGCCCGGGTGGAGGAGATTCTCCGGCAGGGTGCCACCGAGACCCTGCGGGGCCTCGCCGAGAGGGGCATCGCCGTGAGCATCCTCTCCGGGGACCCCGAGCCGCAGTGGACCTCGATCGGCGAGGTCGCCGTGGAGGCTGGCCGGAGCCCGGAGGAAAAGCGGAGGGCCGTGGTCGATGCGGTGGGGGCCGGCGAGGAACCCCTCTTCGTGGGGGACGGCATCAACGATACCCCCGCGATGGCCGGAGGAGCCGCCTCCGTCGCGGTGGACGCGGGCACCTCGCTGACCCGGGCGACGGCCGACGCCGTCCTCCTCCAGAACGATCTCGGCCGCCTCCTCGACGGCGTCGATCTCGCCCGGCGCGTCCACGCCGGGGTCCGCGGGAACATCCGCTTCGCCGTTCTCTACAACCTTATCGGGATCACCCTCGCCGCCGCCGGGATCCTCCATCCCATCGTGGCCGCCCTGCTCATGCTCTTCTCCAGCGCCACCGTTTCCGTCCGGGCCCTCCTCAGCGCGGAGTTGCCCGGGTGGAAGAGGAACCCTTCCTGAGGGCACCCACGGAAGGTCCGAACGCATGCGGATTGCCCTCGTCACCGAGACCTTTCCGCCCGAGATCAATGGGGTCGCCATGACCCTCGAGCGGCTCGCGCTCGCCATGGGCGAGGCGGGCCACTCCGTGGAGGTCGTCCGGCCCCGCCAGCGGAACGCGCCCGGCCCGGAGCGACCCTCCTACCGCGAGGTGGAGGTGGGGGCCGTGTCCCTGCCCGGCTACGAGGAACTCAACCTCGGTCTCCCCGTGGCCACCCGGCTCTACCACCACTGGGGCCGGCAGCGGCCCGACGTGGTCTACCTCGCCACGGAGGGACCGCTCGGGGCGGCGGCCCTCGCCGTCTGCCATGCCCGGGGAGTCCTGCCCGTCTCGGGTTTCCACACCAACTTCCAGGAGTACGTCCGGCACTATCAGCTGCGCTGGCTGGAGCTGCTCATGCGCACCTACCTCCGCTTCCTGCACAACTCCACCCTCCGCACCTTTGGACCCTCCGCCGACCTGCTCCGCCGACTCCGCCGGGAGGGATTCCACCGGCTTCGCCTCCTCGAACGCGGCGTGGACACCCGCCTCTTCCGGCCCGACCGGCGGCGTGCCGACCTCCGCCGGGATTGGGGAGCCGGCGCGGAGGCGCCGGTCTTTCTCTACGTGGGACGGCTCGCCGCGGAAAAGAATATCGGCCTGCTCGCCGGTCTCTGGCCGGAGATCCGGGCCACCCGGCCGGACGCCCACCTCGTCCTCGTGGGAGACGGCCCCCTGCGACCCGAGCTGGAGAACCGCCTCCCGGAGGCGCGCTTCACTGGCACGCGGAACGGCGAAGACCTCGCCAGCCACTACGCCTCCGCCGATTACTTCCTCTTCCCCAGCCTCACCGAGACCTACGGCAATGTCGTCGCCGAGGCGATGGCCAGCGGCCTCGGGGTCCTCGCCTACCGCTACGCGGCCGCCGCCCAACTCATCGAGGACGGCGGCAACGGCTGGACCGTGCCGCCCGGAGACGCCGCCACCTTCCGGGAGCGGGCGCTCGCCCTGGCCGGCCTCCCTCCGGCCCGGGTCCAGGCCCTCCGCGCGGCTGCCCGGGCAACCGCGCTCTCCCGCTCCTGGGAGGGGGTCTTCCGCCGCTTCGAGGGGGAACTGCAGGCGGCGGTGGCGGAACGCCGTGCCGAGGCCGGCCAACAAGCCTGAAGCTCTCGTCTCACCTTCCCATTTGCGTTCACTTTCCCCAGCCACCACCCTTGCCCCATGAAGATGCGAATGCTGCCTGCCTCCCTTGGCCGATCCCTCGTCGCCCTCCCGACCCTCCTCCTCGGATCCCTTGCCCTCCATGCCCAGGAGGAAGAGAGCCCGGGCTGGCCGGCGCCCGACCTGACCCTCGACCCCTCGCCGCTCGGTGAGTTCGCCGACGGCCAGCGGGTCAGCTACGCGGGCATGCTCGAGGAGGCGACCCCCTCCGTGGTCGGGGTCGTCACCCGGCAGGTCATCGAGCCGGGCGAGTCCGGCCCACCGCAAAGCCTCGAGGAGATGCTCCGCCGCTTCTACGGGATGCCGGACAACGGCAACGGCGAGAATGGGAACGGGCCGGATTTCGAGCGGCGCATTCCCGGGGGGATGGGTTCGGGCGTGATCGTGTCGCCCCAGGGCTACATCCTCACGAACAACCACGTCGTGCGCTTCCGCAATTCCGATGAGGTGGCCGACGAGATTCTCGTGCAGCTCAGTGACGGCCGGGAGATCGAGGCCCGGCTGGTCGGGGCGGACGAGAAGACGGACATCGCCGTCCTCAAGGTGGATGTGGACGAGCCCCTCTCGGCCCTTCCCCTCGGCAACAGCGACGACCTCCGCGTGGGCGACGTCTGCTTCGCGATCGGCAACCCTCTGCGGGTGGGACTCACCGTGACCAAGGGCATCGTCTCCGCCACCGGCCGGACCGATCTCGGCATCCTCGGCATGCAGGGCTACGAGGATTTCATCCAGACGGACGCCTCCATCAACATGGGCAACTCCGGCGGACCCCTCGTGGACGCCAAGGGCCGTCTCATCGGGATCAACACGGCCATCCTCTCCCGGACCGGGGGCAACATCGGCATCGGCTTCGCCATCCCGGTGAACCTCGCCGTCTATGTGATGGAGAATCTCATCGAGTTCGGCACCGTGCCGCGCGGATTCCTCGGGGTGGTCCCCGGCAACCTCACCCCTGACCTCGCTGAGGCCTTCGGGCTCGATTCCATCGAGGGCGCCCTCGTCCGGCAGGTGGAGCCGGGCAGCGCGGCCGCCCGCGCCGGCATCGAGCACGGCGATGTCATCCTCTCCGTGGACGACCGGGCCATCGGGTCCGCCCAGGAACTCCGCCTGGCCATCGCCCAGACGCCGCCGGGCGAGACGGTCGATCTAATCATCGTCCGCGACGGGGAAGAGATGACCAAGGAAGTGGTGCTGGGCGACCTGACCGCCGCCATCAACGGGGCTGGCGGGTCCACCGACCGCGCGGACACCGCCGCCGGGCTGGTCGACGCCCTCGAGTTGGAGCCGCTCAGCGAGCGCAACCGCTCGAGTTTCTCCGTGCCCGCGCAGATCGAGGGCCTCCTCATCACCGAGGTGAATTCCTCCAGCCGATTCTCCCAGTACTTCCAGCCGGGAGCGGTCATCAGTGAGATCAACGGGACCGCCGTCCGCTCCGTGGACGATCTGGAGAGCGCCCTCCAAACGGGCCAGAACCTCTTCTACGTCTGGTTCGACGGCGTCTACAACTTCGTCTCCATCCCGCTCGAGTGAGCCCGGGGGCGGACCGCGTGCGCGGCGCCCTTACTCCTGCCGGGTAAGGGCGCCGTACAGCTCCGGCCGCCGGTCGGCGAGGATACCCCACTCTTTCCGGGCCCGGGCAATCGCGTCCAGGTCGAAGCGGGCCGTGGCCACCCCGGACTCCTCCCGTCCGAGCCCGGCTACGATCCGCCCGCGCTCATCGGCAATGAAGGAACTCCCGTAGAAGGTCACCTTCGCCTCCGCGCCGCGCTCCGTGCCGACCCGGTTGCTCGCCAGCACCGGCACGAGGTTGCAGGCGGCGTGCCCGCACATGGCCGCGCGCCAGGCGGGCTGGCTGTCCAGGGAAGCGTCCTCCGGCTCGGACCCGATCGCGCTCGGGTAGAGCAGAATTTCCGCCCCGCCGAGGACGAGGGCCCGGGCCGTCTCCGGGAACCACTGGTCCCAGCAGATGGCCGGCCCGAGCCGGCCGGACCGCGTGGGGAAGGTGTGGAAGCCCGTATCTCCAGGCCGAAAGTAGAAGGTTTCCTCGTAGCCGCGACCGGAGGGGATGTGGGCCTTCCGGTAGATGCCGGCCACGGAGCCATCCGCGTCGAGGAGGGCCAGCGAGTTGTAGAAGGATCGCCGTCCCGCTCGTAGAGGGAGAGGGGCAGGACCACCCCGAGCTCCGCGGCCAGCCCCCGGAAGTGGGCGACCAGCCCGCTGGAGGCGAGGGGTTCGGCCCGTTCCTGCCAGGAGCGGTCCCGCTCCACGCCGAAGTAGGGACCCTCGAAGAGCTCCGGGAGCAGGATCAGGCCGGCCCCGCGGCCGGCCGCCTCCCGGACCCACGCCTCCGCCCGCTCGACATTTTCCCCGCGGCTCGGGCCGCAGGCCATCTGGACCACCGCGACGGTACAGTCTCGCTCGCTCATGGCGGCACCGTAGCGGGTGCGGACCCCGCCGGGCAAGCGGGAGGAAGGACCCGCCGGCGCCCGGCGCGGCCCATCCTCAATCCCGGCCGACGCGCAGCAGCTCCCTCCACACCCGGCACCGCTCCCGC
>P_2C_Liq_1_UnCtyDRAFT_1000186_pt1 | contig 26467 bp, 18 predicted proteins | sample Pon2CUnioCityCA_2_FD_10234 | JGI IMG/M metagenome (IMG submission 10234) | reverse complement strand
AAGTCGAGGCTGATTTGGGCGATACCGGGGCGATAACTGGGGGGAGGAAGCAGAAACTGGCCTCGGGCCTGGGTGACAATNACGGCGGAGTCGGCTTTTTCAACTCGCCAGTAGTCGACGAGGCGATCGCGATCGTCTCGCAACCGTTCGCCAATGAGAGTCAACCAAGGCGATCGCATCTCCAAGAGTTGCTCAAGGGTTGTCCAAGATTTAGCCACAGCCACACCTCCCCGATTCTCTACAGTCACGCTACACAAAGACAAACAGAGTGACCAAAATCTGCAAACTCAATAACAACGGCCAATAGACAAGTTTTGGCAAAATGTTGTTTTTATATTGAAGCAGCGAATTTTTTGAACCTTTGGCTACCATAATAGCATTAAAAACAACTACCAAAATCATGATATACAACACAAAATAGAAGTATTCAATATAAATAATTCCACCCGTTGCCAACTGACTGCGAAGATTGATTTGGTCGAGAATTAAGATAAACGAAAAGCCTCCTGACGCGCCAATGACTCCCGAGGCACTAAATCCCAGTTGATTATCATCCGTTTTATAGCGAACCAAATATTGAACCCCAAATAATAAACCCGAAACCACAATAACGCGCATCATTTTGGTGATGATAACCGTCAAGAGGTCTCGTTCTAAATCCACTTCAAAATAGAGTTCTGGAAAATTTTTGACTTGAGTTTCTCCCACAAAGCCAAAGTTGGAGTTATAGCTATTAAAGCGGTAGCGAAAAAAACTCTGTTTAATATTCCACCCTGGTAAGACCATATTTTCTTCCACTTCTAGCCCGGGAAGTGAAAGAGGAACCATCAAGTCATAGGCTCCTAAATCGGGCGTTAAAATCACATTTAAAGCGAAATCTTGATGCCAAATTCGTAACCAACCTTGTTGATGATCGAAAGGATATTTACTATAATCAAAGGTTTGGCGAAGTGTTGCCTGAAAATACCAACCAATCAACTCCCCATTGGGCAAATCTTGGCGATAGGCTTCTTCGCTACTAAAGGCGATCGCCTCGGGTAAAACAAAACCCCGTGAAATTCCTTCATGAATCTCATTATCATAGCGTTGCCAGATATATCCCGTCACAAAGAAATCATTGGCATTTTTGAACTCCATCGACTGAAGAAACACCCCAGTGGGCAAAAAAATAGGTTCAGATAGCCCTTGTTCAAGGTTGTTTTGACGTTGGCGGTTTAAGAACTGCTGTAAACTGGTTTCCGTAACTAATGGGGGCGTTGTATTCTGAACAACCACAACTTCCTGAGTCTCCAACAGCCAAACGGCTAGAAGTCCCAAGGCTAGAACTCCCGATACGGACATCGAGAGTAGCCAAAGTTGTGATAGGCGATCGCGNTGGGGAGGTAACAGAACCACCANTGCTAANANAANCCCNGATGTTAANAGAANGCTNAANAGCACCAATTTGTTGGTTAAACTGACCGTATCACCAAAAATATCATCTCGAAACAAAACTACCCCAACAGACCAGTTTGTGGCCGGAATCGCTTGATAAATCATCCAAGAGGGTGCACCGCCACCCCGCTGTCCGACTCCTGATTCTCCGGCGACCATTTTGCGGGCGATCGCCTCAAGATCCGCGTCATTAAACGCCTGCGACAAATCAATAATTGACCGTTTTTGTTGAACAAAACTGGTGATTGGGTGATAAATCAACTGACCCGACGAGGTGATCACAATTGGATAGCCAGTTGTTCCTAAATTAAACGATTGGAAAAGTCGGCGTAACTGATTGAGATCATAGTTTGCATAGACAATTCCACTGGGGTCAGGAGCGTTGTTCTCCGGTAGCGTAAAGGGAACACTATACTCAACGACAATTGAGTTTATAATTGCGCTTAACCCCGGTTCACTCCATTGCGCTCCCTCCAATAGAAGCTCACGATAAGAGTCAGTCTCGATGTAGTTGATAAACTCTTCCGTATCAAACCGCTCAAACTGCTCAACCCCATCGGTTAGTAGCCGTTTAAAGTTCGGATGAAATAACTCGCGCTCCTCACTAAAAGCATAGGGTTCGTAGGCCGCCGCCATGGCTGATAAGCTGGGGTTGGCCCGGAGAGTGTCTTCGAGACGAGCTTCAACCTCTGTGTTATCTAAATCCCCAGAACTAAGATCCTCAGCCAACGTCTCAACCGTAGTTTCAAGATGCTTGAGTTCTGCATTGAGTTCAACAACCGCGTCATTGAGTTCATTTTCGGCTGAATTAAGAGCTATTTGAATGGTTCCATAGCGTTCTCGCCAATAGGAGACAGCGGTGATTCCAGCTCCCAAAAAACTGGCTAAGCTCAGTACGAAACACACCCGAACTAGCCAGGCTACTTTCGTCGTCGGAGGGGTGCTCAGACGAGTCCAAATCCTGATGAACATGAGTTAAAACCGGGCCAACATCTCCCGGAGTACACAGCGGAACAGATTAACGCAAAAATGGGACAGGAATCTGGCGATCGCCGGACAGGATGAGATCGGGTGGGATAAGGCGATCGCAGATCAAGATCAAAAATGTTTGGGACAATCATGTCTATTGGGACAATCATGTCCAAAAGAATGTGCATGGGGGGAAACCCCAATACGCTCAACACAAATCGGTCATCGAGACAGCCAAACAGCGAGATTAAGTGGCTCGTGGAGAAATCGGTTCCCCCGGAGGTGCTTTGAGATTTTGCAACTTGGGATCATTAATCTCGGGCGGTGGGGGAGCTGTTACGTGAGCTTTCCTCGAAGAACTCGACGAGCGTGGCGGTTGAGAGGTAATCGGAGCCGGAGTGGGGACTAAATCCTCGCCAAAATCCCCCGCAAAGGTCTCATCTCCAAACCCGTCATTTCCAAACCCGTCATTTCCAAAAGCCTCATCGTACCGAGGTCCAGCCGGCTCAGCCGTCATCGGAGGGCGACGGGCGGGTTGGGGTGGAACTGGGGAGTTGGAGCGAGGAGGAGGTGGCGGTGGTAGAGGACGACTTTGGCCGAGATCTTGCGCCAGTTGAGAGAACTGACTGGTGACTTCCCCTTGAGCTTGACCTTGTTCTTTCTGAGCTTCTTCGAGTACCGCTGTAATCGCCGAGACATCCTCCTGAATCAGATGTTCAACGCGATCGGCAAAGCTACGATAGGCTGCACTATGAGACGAAGACTCATGATAGGGGCCACTGAGTTGGAAATATTGCCAGCCTTCAGTTTTGACCAATTCGGCGGTTTTACGATATTGAGTCCAGCGCTCACCATAGTGGAAAAACTCCTCGACTGAAGCGCTAATGGCTACCACCTGAGCCAAACTGAAGGTTCCCCAGAAGATGACATCCTTGGCTGGGCCATCGCGAACATTGAGACTCACCATCGCCGGGATCACAACCCCACCAATGATGGTAATCAGACGCAGCCGAAAGTGTTTCTTCTGCGACTCTCCGGCTTTCTTCTCCAACCACATCAGTTGATCAAGCCAGCGAGATTTGAGGAATTCTTTTTGCAAGTCCGAGATATCGAGTCGGTCGATGAGACTCCCGAACTGCTCTTTAAGATAGTCGCTATAGGTTTTCTTTTTCTTGGCCATCGCTGTTGTCTGGAGACGAAACAACCTCGAACCCATGTTGATCGGTCTTTCCTAGAGGTAGATACACCGAGGAGAGGCGAGATAACAGCAGGAGGTTGGGTTGCTGACTCAAAGAGGGGGATAGGTTAACGGGGTTGGGGCATCGCTGCTGCTGAGTCGAAATGAGATCCCGACTCAGAGAATGATTTGTTGAACAAGACGGTACGTAATGTACTAAGCATAACCATAGCTTGATACACCCTTACCGGAGTATATGGGAATTTTTGCCCAGTCAACAGGCAAATCCGTAAAATTATGGAGATCTTAACATTCTCTCTCTTGGCTTTTAACATCGTCTTGGCTTGCACAGCTATGGGGGGCCATGAGAGACTCGCACAAATCAGCACCTAGACTTGGCCGCTGCTGGGGTGATTTCTGCTGGGCGACCCTGCCGCTTTAACATGGAGGGGTTAAACGGTCTGAATTTTCTGAGCGATCCTATTTATGTCTGAAATGTCTGAGAACGAACACCAATTGAGCCTTTTCGGGGACAGTCCCGCTGAAGTGCCCGCCACGGTATCCATCGAGCAAATTCCAACGGATGCGACGCTGGCGATCGCCCCAGGAACCTATGATGATCTTGCGCAACTCAATGACCATTGTCAACGCTGTCAACGCTGCGGCCTGGCGGCGACTCGCACTCAGGCGGTGGTCTCTCGGGGGAACCCACAAGCGCCGATTGTCATTATCGGCGAAGGACCGGGACAGCAGGAGGATGAGCAGGGATTTCCGTTTGTGGGACGTTCAGGGAAATTATTGGAAAATATTTTAGCTTCTGTTAATTTCGATACAGACAAAGATGTTTATATCTGTAACGTCGTTAAATGTCGTCCGCCGGGAAACCGTAACCCGACTCCCAAGGAAATTGAAGCCTGTAAACCGTATCTGCTCGAACAAATCCGTTTAGTGAATCCTAAAGTTGTCCTCATGACCGGAGCGGTGGCCGTGAAAACGCTGCTCAATGAAAAGCGAGGAATTACAAAGATTCGCGGTCAATGGTTTGAATGGGAAAATCGTCTCTGTATGCCCATTTTTCATCCTGCCTATTTGTTACGAAATTCGTCCCGAGACAAAGGAAAACCTAAATGGTTAACTTGGCAAGATATGCAGGCAGTACGAGCGAAGGTCGAGGAGTTGGGCGCTCTGTAACCCTTATCTGGTAAAGATTTTCGGGATGAGTAACAAGACTTGATGAATAGGGATTAACGAGGGGCAACCTCGGTATTGACCGCTTCAATCATGTTCGTTTCGGCAGAACCTAACGCGGAGCGAGAGTTCGATATCGGCAGAACCATCGCTAACATAGAGAGGATTAAAATTGTCCAAGCTCCGTACAGTAGAGCGGTCTCACGAGTTGTTTTTTGGGAAGTCGGTAACGTCATGGTATTGGCTGCCTTAAGATAATGACTGGTGATGCGATCGCAGTTGCTGATATAGGATGGTTTCATAACTCGGGATTTAGAAGAAGAGGGGGACTTTGGCTGTCGGGAGGGTTCGAGTTGAACCTGACCCGTTTGGCTCAATGACTTAATTATCTGTGATCGGTTAGGCTATGTCTAAGACATAAGTCGCTTCAATAGGTGAGATATCTTAGGGTATGGTGCGATCGCAACCCCAATCTCAGGCGATCGCGATCACAAGTCAGCGCTCAAGCCTAAGCGGGCCAAGGGTCTAGGGGATTCACCGGCCATCCCCGCCCTGCCATGCTATAACTAAGAACGCTCTATTTCGGGGGAACATCGATCATGAACCTGTGGCTGAACTCGTCCAAACCGCGCCCTTTTACTCGCTGGTGTCGACAATCTTGGTTGTTACTGCTAATTCTGATCTTGGGTATGGGGATAATGGCCCCAGTGGCGATCGCCCAAGAGAACACGGTGAATTATACGCTAACTGACCTGCGCGATCGCGATTTTCATCAGGCCGACCTCGAAGGGGCCGCCTTAGCTGGGGCCAACATGAAGGGGGCCAACTTCGAGAACGCCAATTTGCGGGGAACCATCCTCACCAAAGGTAGTTTTTTTGAAGCCAACCTCGAAGGGGTGGACTTAACCGACTCCTTTGCTGATCGCGTCGTCTTTGATCGGGCCAATCTCCGCAACGCCATCTTTACCAATGCGATCGCCAGTAGCAGCACCTTTACTGAAGCCGAGATTGAAGGCTGTGACTTTTCCGGTACAATTTTAGACCGCTATCAAGTCGTGAAACTCTGCGATCGCGCCAGGGGAACCAACCCCATCACCGGCGTGTCCACCCGCGTGAGTCTTGGCTGTCGTTGAGATAGCTGTCGTTGAGATAGCTGTTGTTAAGATAGCTGTCGTTCACAAAGACCAGATCAGCTCTAAACCGCTCCCAGAATACTAGCCAATAGGGCTTTCTGGACGTGCATCCGATTTTCCGCCTGATCCCAAACCCGAGAATGAGGTCCTTCGATCGCCTCATCCGTAATCTCTTCCCCTCGGTGGGCCGGGAGACAATGGAGGAGAATCACCTGAGAATCAGCATGAGCGATGAGGTCATCATTGACCTGATAGGGTTGAAAGACTGGGATGCGATCGCGAGCTTCAGCCTCTTGACCCATACTAGCCCAAACATCCGTATAAATAGCTTGAACCCCTTTGACAGCGGCGATCGGGTCATTGAGCAGTTCAACCTTAGCGCGATCGCCGGCCAACTGACGAGCCTTCTCCACCACCTGCAAATGAGGCTCAAACCCCGGCGGTGTCGCCACTCGCACATTCACCCCTAGCAGAGCGCAACAGAGCATCAAGGAATGAGCGACATTATTACCATCACCAACATAGGTCACCGTTGTACCCCGAATGTCGCCAAAACACTCCCGTAGCGTCAACAAATCTGCCAACGCCTGACAAGGGTGAGCGAGATCCGTCAGAGCATTGACCACCGGAATCTTGGCATAATGAGCAAAGGCGTCCAAATCCGCCTGAGCAAAGGTGCGAATAGCCACCACATCCAAATAGCGATCTAACACTCGCGCCGTATCCGCTAACGGTTCCCCACGGCCGACCTGAGTTACCTTAGGATTGAGATCAATCACCTGACCTCCCAACTGGTACATCGCCACCGAAAAACTAACGCGAGTTCGGGTGGATGCCTTATAAAACAAGAGTCCTAGGACTTTCTGACAGTTGGGGATTAGCTCTCGGGTCTTGAGTGCCTGTGCCAGTTCTAACAGCCCCTCAACCTCAGCCGCACTCAGGTCTGTTAGACTCAAAAAATCACGTCCGTTCAATCCACTCATCCTTGAGTTGGTTGTCATGGCTAACTCTCCTACAACACGGCCCGATTCCCAGATTTATAGACTATACCATACCCCTCCTGCTGCCAGAGTCCACGTCTAACAGCAACCCCAGCCCTGTCCCCCATTCTCCGTTTCCCCTTTCCGGTTCCCTGTAACGAAGTTCCCTCTCTTGATGATTCCACTTCCTGGCTATCACATCACCGAAGCGATCGCCGTTGAATCGAGTCCCACTGTTGGCTGTGACTCCAACCACTATCGGCGAACTCGTCCCAAGAACCATGTCTATCGGGGCTATCGTGAGAGCGATAGCCAACCGGTGATCATCAAAACGCCTAGTCGAGAGTATCCTCAACTCAGCGAAATTGCGCGTCTGCGTCACGAATACGACATTGCGGCGTCCCTCAATAGTCCCTATCTGATGGCGGCGATCGAACTCACTCAAACGCCCCGTTTAGCCGCCATTTACCGGGATATCGGCGGGATTTCCCTCGATCGCCTTTTCGGCAACGATCACCCAGTCCCCGATTCCCCAACGGCTGTACTCAAACAGCTTGCGATCGCCATTCAACTGGCCAAAGCTCTACGAGATCTCCATCAGGCTAAACTGGTTCACAAAGACATCAAACCGTCCAACATTATCTATAACCCTGATAGCCAACAGCTTCAACTGATCGACTTTGGTATCACCTCTCGCCTCTACCAAGAGAACTCCACCAATGTCAGGTGTCGGCCCTTTAATAGTCTCGAAGGAACCCTCGCCTATCTCTCCCCAGAACAAACCGGGCGCATGAATCGCCGGCTTGACTACAAAAGCGACTTCTACTCCCTCGGCGTCACCCTCTACGAACTTCTAACAGGACGGGTTCCCTTTCTCAGTCATGATGCCCTAGAGCTGGTTCACTGTCATATTGCCAAGGTTCCCCAACCGCCTCAACTGATCAATCCTGACATTCCTCTCCCCTTGTCTGATGTGGTCATGAAGCTGCTTTCTAAAAGCGCAGAAGATCGCTATCAAAGTGCCTTTGGTCTCCTCAAAGACTTAGAAAATTGCCAAGCACAACTTGAGCAAAAACAGACCATTTCTCCGTTCCCCTTAGCTCAGTTTGATCGCTCAGCAGACCTCCAAATTCCCGCTAAACTCTACGGACGGGAATCAGAGGTGGCTCGGTTAATGGAAGCCGGGGAACGGGTGATGTCTGGAGCCGGAGCAGAACTGTTGTTGGTGTCCGGCTATTCTGGCGTGGGGAAATCGGTATTAGTTCAAGAAATTCATCGTCCCGTTGCCCAATATCGCGGCTATTTTGCCGCCGGTAAGTTTGAACAGTTAAAAGGCAATCTTCCCTATTTTGGCTTTCGTCAAGCCATCCTGGACATTTTAGAACAATTACTGGCTGAAAATCAGCAACGGCTCAATGCCGTTAAAACCTGTCTAACAACGGCTTTAGCTGAGCCAATTCGGGCCACATCTGGGTTGGGAACGGCTGAGGCGATCGCAACGCGAACCCCCACAGGGACTTCAGAGGAAACATCGGAGAGGACATCAGATGTCCCTGTCTTACCCCGAGGGTCACGTCCTCGGGTTAACGCGGCTCATGTCGTGAAAGAGAGCCATCAAAACACCCCTGCGATCGCCGCGACGGTCGCTACCCTAGACTATCAGACCCTGGCCTTGCATCTGTTGCCGGAATTGGCCGACGTTTTAGAGACTCCCCAGATCTCTGAACGTCCAGAACTTCCCTGGCCGGGCGAGATTCCAGCCAGGATTCAACATGAGCTATTTTGCCGGATTTTTGAGGCGATCGCCGGGCCAGGTCATCCGTTAGTGTTATTTCTCGATGATTTGCAATGGGCCGATACAGCGTCGATTAAGCTGTTGGCGGATTTGTTGCTGCGCTCAGGAAGCCAACCGGGGAAACCTCTGTTACTGGTGGGGGCTTATCGAGATAATGAAGTCAATGCCAATCATCCCTTACTGTTAACCCTCGAAGAATTGCAACGGGAGGGAATTCGTCCAGAACAGTTAAAGCTCAAAGGCTTAAATTTTTCCTGTGTTCAATCTCTGATTGCTGATAGTTTAGCGCTGCCTGAGTCGGAGGTGCATCCCTTAGCCGATTTAATGTGGCGTAAAACCGATGGAAATCCCTTTTTCTTGACCCAGTTATTGCTGTCGTTAGCCCGAGATGAATTATTGTTTTTCGACGGGTCTGAGGGGCATTGGCGTTGGGATAGCGATCGCCTAGCCTCCATCGAAATTTGTGAGAATGTTATTGATTTGACGGTGCGCAAGCTGCAAACCTTGCCCCAAGAAACCCAAAACTTACTCATGTTAGCCGCTTGCATTGGCAATCGCTTTGATTTGAGGGTCTTGTCGGTGGTGAATGAACGATCGCCCCGTCGCACGGCGGCCGATTTATGGGAGGCGATCGCCCAAGGAATGATCATCCCTCTCAATGAAGCCTATAAAATTCCCTTGACCTTAGATGCGTCCACAGAGAACGAAGCCGAGGACGCCGAAATTGCGAAACTGCCGATTCGCTATACCTTTCTACATGATCGCGTCCAACAGGCGGCCCTAGCTCTCATTAGCCCCGAGATTCGCCAGGATGTGCGGGTACAAATCGGCAAACTCCTCTTAGCTAGTACGCCCCCCGAAGATCTCGAAGACAGCATTTTTGAGATTGTCAATCAGTTTAATGCCGGGGCGGCCTTAATGGTTCATCCTCAAGAACGGCAACAGTTAGCTCAGTTGAACTTGATGGCGGCTCGTAAAGCTAAGGCAGCCAGTGCTTGGGAGACCGCCAGCGACTACTTAGATGTGGGCCGGATTGCTCTCGGGGATGAGGGCTGGCAACGAGATTATGATCTGACGATGGCGCTCTATCTGGCCGCCTTAGAGGTGGAAGTGGCCTTGGTGCAAGGCCGACAACCGAGATTTAACCGGATTCCGCGCTATCGCAGTGAGGTGTTGTTGGCGACGGTGTTGCGCGAAGGGCAAACGGATTGGGAAATGGCCCAGGCCTATTTTCAACAACTGCGCTTCTATGGGATCTTGCAAGACCGCGATCGCGCCCTAGAGATGGCTCAGGCGCTGTTTGAGCGTTTGGGGGTTTCTTTTGCCTCGGAAGCGGCTGAGGTGGGTGAAATGCCCCTGATAGAGTCCGTCTCGGGAACAGTTGAGGCGCTATCCCCTCAGATTGAGTTGGCGCTACGAGGTCTCGATGTTCTGGCAGAGTTGGCGTCGTTGACGGATGCGGCACTTCTAGAGCGGGCGATCGCGACTCAGCTGCACTTGTTAAAGTCCTCTGGAGGGAGCCGAACTTGGGGGCCATCTGCTGTGATGTTTGCCTGGGTGGCGGCTCTGGGAGCGGCTCAAGGACGCTGGGCGCAGGCGGAACAGGGGGCGGAGTTGGCCCTCGATGGGTTGCACTCGTGTGAGTTGGGGATTCGCTCGTCGGAGTGGGCTACGAGAGTTCAAGTGCTATTGGCGGCCCGGGTTCACCCCGGGTTTAAGCCCCTGTCTCAAACGTTACCGTCTCTGCGAGAGGGACTGTTGCTGGCGCGGGAACAGGGATGGCTCTCGGCCTTGGTTCAGGCGGCATTTTCCTATTGTGGGCAGTTGTTTTGGGGAGAATCGACTCTCTCGGCGGTGCGGTTGGGGCATAGCATGGCGATCGCCAGTCTCCAGGGAACCTATCCCCGCTTAGGGATGGCCCTGGGGCAAATTTGGCAGCCGTTTTTAAGTCGTTTGCTGGGTGAGGCCGATGAGAGTACGGCTGGTGAGGGAGGATCGGCGGCCATGCTATCTCCAGAGGCGGGGGCGTTGGTGGACTATTGGCAAACCCTGGTGACGCTTCTGGAGGATCTGTTGTTTGGTGAGTGGGATCAAGCTCTGGCGACGGCTCGACGGAGTGAGCGCCTCTCGGGGATGGCTCTGGGGTTGGTGGATGGGGGCTATCAGTTGGCCTATCAATTGTTGGCGCGGCTACGAGTGCCGTTGTCTCCTGAGGAGTTGTTGGCTGCCCAGGGCGATCGCGATCGCTTGGCAGACTGGGCACAACGGGTTCCCGAGAATTTTGAGCCATTACTGTTGCTGGTGCAGGCGGAGTTATGCCAGCAGCGAGGGGAGGTGTTGCCGGCGATGCAGCAGTATGATGCAGCCATTGCCAAGGCGAAGGAGTTGGGCCGCTGGTTTGATGCGGCGACAGCAAGTGAACAAGCGGCCCGGTTCTATCGGGTTGCAGGACGCGATACGATCGCCCATGTCTATCGACAAGGGGCTGAACGCCATTATCAGATCTGGGGAGCCGGGGCGTTGGTGGGTCGCCTCCCGAGGTCACAACCGCTGGCCCCCACGCTGGATCAGACCTGGAGTGATCCCCTCAAGGCCACTCTGACGGACGCACCGTTGGAAACGATTTTAGAGACGTCAATGGAGATGTCGTCGGGGGAGATGTTAGATCGGGTGACGGCAATTAAGGCAACTCATGCTCTGTCGAGTGAGATTGTTTTAGAGTCGCTGTTGAGCAAGTTGATTGAGATTGTTTTGGAAAATGCCGGGGCGCAAACGGGCTTTTTGATTTTGGCGGCGTCCGATGAGACGTTGCCTCGGGGTGAAGTGCCACCGTTGTTTGTGGAGGCGGTGGGAACGGTAACGACGGAACGGATTACGGTTCGTCAGGGATTGCCTCTGGAGCATTGTGAGTTATTGCCTCATTCGGTTATTTATTATGTGGCACGGCGGCGGGAGTCGGTGGCGTTGGATGATGCGGCGACGGTAGGGGCGAAACATTTGTCACCTTTGTTGGAAACGGATCGAGGCCCAGAACGGTTTGCTAATGATCCTTACATTCAGCAATATCGTCCGCGATCGCTCCTCTGTGCGCCGATTGAACGGCAAGGGAAGTTGGTTGGGGTACTGTATTTAGAGAATAATTTGACCGTGGGGGCGTTTACTCACGAACGCTTGGATTTACTGCGCTTGCTCTGTTCTCAGGCGGCGATTTCGATTGAGAATGCAACGCTTTATGAGAGTTTGCAGGCGTCGGAACGGCGGGAACGGGAACGGGCCGAGCAGTTGGAGCGCTCTCTGGCTGAGTTGGATTTGGCGCAACATCAGTTAATCCAAAGTGAGAAAATGTCGGCGTTAGGCCAGTTGGTGGCGGGGATTGCTCATGAGATTAATAATCCGGTGGGCTTTATTGTGGGGAATTTGACTCTGGCGGACAATTATATTCGGGATTTGATTGAGCATTTGCAGTTATATCGCGATCGCCACCCTGACCCGGATCTCGAGATTTTGGATCATGCTGAGGAGGTGGATTTGGATTATCTGTTGGAGGATGCGCCCAAGTTGATGGCGTCGATGCAGGTGGGAGTCGATCGCATTCGCGAGATATGTGCGGCGTTACGGACGTTTTCTCGCAGCGATCGCGATCAGCCGGTTCGCTATGATCTCCATGATGGTCTCGAAAGTACCCTTTTGATTCTTAAGCATCGTCTCAAGGCCAATCAGAAGCGTCCTGAGATTCAGGTGCTACGTCATTATGGCTCGCTACCTGAGGTGCAAGCTTTTGCGGGACAGTTGAATCAGGTGTTTACGAATTTGATTGCTAATGCCATTGATGCCTTAGAAGAAGCGAGTCAGGGGATGAGTTTTCAGATGTTGCAACGAACCCCGAATCAGATTACGTTGACAACGACTTTGTCTGAGGATGGGGATTGGGCAGTGATTCGCGTAGCAGATAATGGTCGGGGGATGTCTGAGGCGGTGCGATCGCGCATTTTTGAGCGCAGTTTTACCACCAAGGAGGTTGGCCAAGGAACGGGGCTAGGCTTGTCGATTTGTCGTCAGATTGTGGTGGATAAGCATGGCGGCTCGATTGATTGTCAATCTCGCTTGGGGCAAGGGACGGAGTTTATTCTGCGGATTCCTCTGCGTCGTCCTGGCCAGGGCTGAGTTGCTCAAGATGCGTTGTCGGCTCATTGAGATGGCTTTGGTCTTGATGTCACCACTTCTTTGCCTGTGGCCAGAAGAGGGTGATTAGAATACCCCTATATCTTTCCCCTACCCCTTGCCTTCTCAACAGAAATTTCTACAATAGAGACATCCCCAACATTGTTAAGTTTTATGAGCCAATCTCCTGAACCCTCCGTCACTCCGAATCTCACGGAACCTAAATTCGGATTTAACCAATATGCCGAACGGCTCAATGGTCGTGCCGCGATGATTGGCTTCATCGCCGCGATCGCCATTGAATATCTCTCGGGCCAAGGCTTGTTGGCCTGGCTGGGACTGATCTAAACGGATCGAATCTCGGCGATCGAGTAGGATCAAAGTAAGCGGGGGCGTAGACGCATCGGCGGCCTGCGCCCTTTGCCTATGTCGTTCACGGACTCTAACCCTACAGATTACTAATGAATGCTGTTTGGCATCGATTTCTTAAGTCCTTCTACCGTAAAGAACCCATTTCGAGCTTTGTCTTGACCATGGGAGCCGTTGATGTGGCACTCGGGGGGTTGGGGAGTTATAGCTCACTGTTGCTGCTGGGGATGGGAACCATGGCCGGTGCGATCGCCCTGCGTTGGTGGCAAATCCAACGGGCTGAGGCGGAGCGTCCTCAAGACTCTATCCCTGAATACTATCTAGCCCCTGGAGCCACGTCCCAACCTTTACCCCGTCTCAACCCCAGCAAACAACGCCGTTAGGGGCTGGTTTCGGGGCGTTTAGGGCCATTAGCGCCTCGGCGGGCAACGAGAGGGTAAAATACAAAGCATTGGTTAACAGGCAACCAATGCTTTGGTCACCGCATATTGTTACTATGGTTCCCCTTCCCGAACACCGTCCTCATAATCTCTCACTTGGCCCCCTAGAAGCCGAGATCCTCGATATTATCTACGATCTCGATGAGGTGACAGTGAAAGATGTTCACGATCGCATCCTCGCTGACCCCGATCGCGAACTAGCCTACGCCTCCGTCACCACCGTGATGCGCCGCCTGACCAAAAAAGGCTGGTTGGACTGTGATAAGGGCGATCGCGCTTTTCGTTGGCGGCCACGAATTTCTCGGGAACAGGCCCAAATGCTCAAATCTCACGATCGCCTCCAACATTTCCTAGCTGTCAGCAACCCCGATGTGGTGGCCGCCTTTGCAGATAGCCTCGACGTGGATAGTCTCGATCGCCTCGATGCGATCGCCCAACGGATTCAAGCGGTACGACGTCAACGGGAGGAACAGTCCTAATGCACCTGTTGATGATTCTCATGGCTTTGGCGATCGCCCTCGGCTTACGTCAGGGGAATCTCAACGGCCAAAGTCCGACCCCCCTCACCCCCTCATCTCTTGACCAACGCTGGCGTCACGGAATTATCGCCCTGGTTGCCCCCGTGTTACTGCTGCTAACCACCGCCATTGCCGTTCTCTGCATGGGCGCTCAAGGCCAGATGGTGTGGCAAGGAACCGGACTCGCCAGTTACCTACTCTCTTGGCTGTTTCTCATTGCCAGCCTCAGTTGTCTGACCCGTCAAACCCTTCAGTTGCGGCAGACGCTGAGCCGACTACGTCGCTATCCCCAAACCAATATCCTGGGCTATTCCTGTCGCATCCTCGACGATACAGCCCTGTTTAGCGCCCAAGTCGGCGGCTGGAACCCGGAACTGACCATTACTCGGGGACTGCTGGATCATCTCAACGGCGATCGCCTGGCTGCTGTCCTGGCCCATGAACAAGGCCATCGCGCCTATCGCGATACCTTCTGGTTCTTCTGGCTGGGACTGTGTTACCGTCTCACCCCTTGGCTGCCCAATAGTGAGGCTCTTTGGCAAGATCTGCTCCTCCTACGGGAAATACGCGCCGATGCTTGGGCGGCCCAGCAGGTCGATGAACTCGTCTTAGCGGAATCCCTCCTTGATGTGGTCCGCGCTCCCCTGCGCTCAACCACTCCCTTTGAAGCGGCCTTTAGTTGCACCGCCCCTCCCTCTCGCTTAGAACAACGTATTGATGCCCTCCTCTGTGGAACCCGCCCCGGCTTAACCTTTGGCTGGAAAGGACTGGTGCAATTAGTCTGGGTCTTCTTACCCCTGGCCACTATCCCCTTCCATCATTAAAGATCATAGATATAAAGATCACACCTAAGTTATGGCGGTTGACGCTCGCAACACCAACACGCTCTGGGCATCCGTTCTCGTCGAAACCTTGGCTCGTTTAGGCTTACAGGTTGCCGTCATCTGTCCGGGATCTCGTTCAGCTCCCCTGGCCGTGGCCTTTGCCCAACATGAGGAGATTGAGGCCATCTCCATTCTCGATGAACGCTCCGCCGCCTTTTTTGCCCTCGGATTCGCCAAACGCACCCATCAGGCCGTTGCTCTAGTTTGTACTTCGGGAACCGCTGGGGCGAACTTCTACCCCGCCATTATCGAAGCGCGAGAGTCTCGGGTTCCGCTGTTAGTCCTCAGTGGCGATCGCCCCCCGGAATTACGCCACTGTCAAGCGGGCCAGGCGATCGACCAACAAAAGCTTTATGGCAACTATACGGCTTGGTACAGTGAACTGGCACTGCCTCAGCTAAGTTTGCAGCAACTACGCTATCTCCGGCAAACGCTGATCTATAGCTGGGAACGCACGCGCTTTCCGGTTCCGGGGGTGGTGCATCTCAATTGTCCCTTTCGTGATCCCCTGGCCCCTGAACCGGAACCTCAAACTCAGGAGTTTGTCGCCATGTTGGGTGAACAACTGTGGCCAGAGTTTTTTGCAGCGGTGGTTCCTCAGACTCCCGCCAGTCCTCGCGCGTCTGGGGAAAGCCTCGATCGCGCCTTTGCAGCCTGGTTTAAAAGCGATCGCGGCCTGATTATCGCTGGAGTCGCCCAACCCCAAAACCCCAAACGCTACAGTGAACGCGTGGCCCAACTGGCCAAAACCCTCGGTTTTCCGGTGTTGGCAGAAGCCCTCTCCCCAGTCCGTCATTGGGCTTCCCTTAATTCTCAGCTTGTGGTGAGATACGATTGGCTGCTACGTCATCGGCAGATGTCTCAGGAGTTACGCCCTGATGTGGTGATTCAATTGGGAGATTTACCCACCAGTAAGGTGCTACGTCAGTGGTTACAGCAGCTTAATGGCTTAACTTGGGTCTTAGATCCCGGCGATCGCAATCTTGATCCCCTCCATGGCCGCACGATTCATTTACGCCTCGATGTGGAACGGTTGCCAATTCCTGATCCGGTGGTTCCTCCCGGCCCCTCGGACTTTTGCCAACAATGGTGTGAGGCTGATGCTCGGGTCGAGGACGCTCTCAGCCTTGAGATGGCGAATACTCAGCCTCTACGAGAACCGCAACTTCCCTGGCTGGTCTCTCAGAGTCTCCCGAGTCAACGACAGGTGATGGTCGCGAACAGTACCCCCGTCCGCGATATGGAATGGTTCTGGCGACGGAGCGATCGCCAAACGCAAGTGTTTTGTAATCGCGGGGCCAATGGTATTGATGGAACGCTCTCGACGGCCATTGGTTTAGCCTATGGTGGGAAACCAACCCTCTTAATCACCGGAGATTTGGCATTTCTTCATGATACCAATGGTTTATTGTTAGCCCAAAGGTTAAAAAAACGAGGACATTTAACTGTTTTATTAATCAATAATCAGGGCGGCGGTATTTTTGAACTCTTACCCATCGCTCAGTTTAATCCACCCTTTGAAGAGTTTTTTGCAACACCCCAACAGGTCTATCTCGACAAACTCTCTAGCGCTTACGGTATTGATTATGCCATCATTCAATCCGTTGGAGAGTTGAAAGATGCGCTCCATCAATTCCCACAACCGGGCTTACGCATCTTAGAACTAAAAAGCGATCGCCGCCGTGACCATGACTGGCGATCGCAACTCTTTAACAAAGTCTCTCAATTGAAATTTTAAGACCAATTTTCTTGGCTGTCGTGCCCTAGATCTCCGTAGGGGAACCCACCCCTAACCCCTCCCACCGAGGGGATAGCACCTCGACGATCGCTCGGTGATGTTCGCCCTCCCCAGCTTTAGGGTTGGTGAGCGATAGTCGCCCTTCCTGCGGACAATCCCCCACAATTAACCCCGATTTTGTAGGAGATGAAACTGTCGTAATAGGGTCACATTTTCCGGAGTCAGTAGCTTTTGCATCTCTTCAACTTGATTTAAAAGAGAAATCTCTCTGGAAAACTCCTCTTCCAAAATACTAATATAACGCTCCTGAGCCTCCGGTGTTTTTTGGTTTTGTAACATCGTCAGTGCCATCTTGATATTCGACATCGGACGACGCAGCTCCTGATTAAGATTGGTCATTAAACCATCTTTCGCATCCAAAAACTCTTGCAATCGCCCCAACTCCTCAGACAACGACGAGAGCCTAGTGACCATCATCTCTTGTTTTTTAAATCTGGCCTCGATCGCCCGCAACAACTCATCAGCATCAAAAGGTTTCACCAAATAATCATCAGCCCCCATCTCAAACCCTTGACGCATATCGGAACGGTCAGTTTTTGCTGTCAAAAAGATAAAGGGAATTAGGGCCGTATTCACATCCTCTTGTAAGGTTTTCAGCATCTGATACCCGTCCATTTCCGGCATCATTACATCACAAACAATCAGATCCGGAGACTCCTGACGCGCACAAGCGACTCCTGAAGCCCCATCATCAGCCCCAATCACTTCAAATCCTTCCAGGCGCAGGATCTTTATAATATTTTTCTGTAAAACTCGTTCGTCCTCGACGACCAGTATCTTTTTCATGATTTTTTAGTCAAGTGCAATCGTTATACTTGAATTGGAGCTTAGCTGTAATTGGAGATCGCTTGACGGGTCAAACCGGTGACACCCAAACCAGCAACACTGAACTTTGTCAAGCTCAAATTGTCAAGCTCAAATTGTCAAGCTCGATTCTACACCGTCTTGGTTCCTAACATCGACAACTCACTGACGATGTTAACGAACTTAACAGACAGATTACAAACACTCAGAAAGGAAGTCGTACAGTAATCTCAGTCCCCTCTCCCACCTGACTGCGAACCCCCAATGTTCCTCGATGTAACTCAACGCAGCGCTGGACGATCGCCAACCCTAGCCCAGTTCCAGGAATCGTACCTACATTCTTAGCACGGTGGAACGATTCAAACAAACGGGGTAAGTCTTCAGGAGGAATGCCAATTCCTTGATCTTTGACAGAATAAAGGATGTGATGATCGCATTTTAGTAACTCAACATGAACAGGTTTGTCAAGGGGAGAGTACTTTAAAGCATTTGAGACTAAGTTAGTGAAGATTTGCCGCAGTAACTTTTCATCAGCATTTAACATCAGAGGCGTTTCTGGGATATCCCAAGATAAGGCGCGATCGCGGGCGATACTTCCGTTTAGCTGCCGCAGCAGTTTATGACAAAACTGGCAAATATCCAACGGTTCAGGATTGAAGTTCAGGGTTCCCGACTCACTTTTAGCCAGAGTTAGCACATCATCGAGCAGTTCCGTCATATGGCCAACGGCGGACTGGATATCATCGAGTTGTTCGAGTTGTTCGGACCGCGTCCAATCATAGCGTTGCAGCAGTTGACCGCAGGACTTAATCACCGCCAGCGGCGTGCGAAACTCATGGGAGGTCATGGAAATGAAGCGAGACTTGAGATCAATGAGTTCTCGTTCCTTTTGCAGTGCTTTGATGACTTCCGCCTCAGCTCGTTTACGCTCAGTGATGTCTTGAATCACTGACACGAAGTAGGGAGCCACCTTCGGGATATCCTGGGCCACTTCGGCTGAGGGATCTCGGACCACTGAACTGGTGACACTAACCCAAATCTCCGTACCGTTGGCATGGAGAAACCGTTTTTCTAGGGTAATTGTCGGATAACGTCCCTCAAGTAAGTCCTGACGACCCTGGGCGGACATGGCCCGATCCTCGGGATGGGTCATCTCTAAACAGGTTCGCTGCGATAATTCCTCAGGATTGTAGCCCAAAATGTCACAGAGTTTTTGGTTAACAAACTCCCATTGACCATCGAGGTTCACCTGGGCAACTCCCACCGCCATTTGTTCAAACAGAGAGCGAAAGCGTAATTCACTGCGTTGTAGGGCGATGGTTCGTTGGGCGACTTTGGTTTCTAATTCCTGGTTGAGTTGACGCAAGGCCATTTCGGCTTGTTTGCGATCGCTGACATCTTGGACAATCCCTACAATCTTCTCAGGCTCCCCATTTCCATCCCGGCTGAGGACAATTTCGCGACTGTGAATCCAATGCCATTTGTTGTCCACCCCTCGCAGGCGATATTCACGTTCGAGGAGTTCACCAGCCTTGAGTTGTTCGAGGCGATGGCCCGGTTCTCCCACCTGGGAGACATCCTCAGGATGAATCCCCTCAGACAGACTGGGATGGCCCAACTCGGCGATCGTCGTCGGAGTATGGCCGAGGAGGGTTTCAACCTGACGGTTAATATAAATAATCTCCCAACTGCGGGCCTGATAGACATAGAGAATATCCGGTGACGTATCGGCAATTTGCTGAAATAAGCGTTGTTGTTCGAGCAGGGCAATTTCAAACTGCTGCCGTTGCGTGATATCAATGCCAATACCGATCGCCGCCCGTCCACTATCATATTTTTGCGCCACCACCAGATATTGAAGATTTAAGTCTTCAATATCGATAGTAATAATTTGTCCCGCCGTCATGACCTCTTCTCTCATAAACTGCCGCATAAAGTTCGCGAACTGGTGAGGCTCATCGGTGGGAAAGTTAAGATCTTGTTCTGGGAAGTCCTCGGGGCTGAGACTATAGAGATTGGCAAAATTGGAGTTCACCCCTTGATAACGTTCATCTTCCCCAATCCAGCAGACAATACCGGGAATGGCGTTGAGAATGGCCCGCAGGCGATCGCTCGTTTGTTGCAACCCCTCCTGAGCCTCCTGGCGTGTGCGGATACTGGCCCGCAGCATCTCATTAATATGACGCAGTTGACTGGTGCGGGCTTCGACTCGTGCTTCTAATTCACGAGTATTATCTTGTAGGATCGCCTCAGCTCGTTTGCGGGCCGTGATATCTCGGGCCACCCACAGGGCTGATATAGTCCCTTCCCCAGCCAACACCGATGGAGGCAGAGGAGAAATCCGCGCCTCAAACCACTTACGATTGAGGGTAGAGGGTTGCGGCTGATCCAAGGGCGACAGTTGATACTCATAGCGAATCGTAGAACCATGACGCCAAGCCCGTTGAATTTGCCTAAAAAATGCTTCATCATGAGGCGGCTCAAAAAAGGCGGCGATAGTCTCATTGACATCGGGATTGATGCGGCTGTAATCGTGACTGGGTAAGCCCACCTGAAGATCGTCATCATCATGAATACTAATTTCGAGGACAATGTCAGGCATTGTTGATAACAGCATTTGTAATTTTGTATAACTGCTGATCAGTTTTTGCTGAAGCAGTTGCTGTTCCTCGGTACTGAGGGGATCTCGATAGTGAATATGGGCCGGATATCCCTGACAGATAATCTCAAGACTGGCTAGGCTGCCGAGGAGATGGTGCTGCTCGTCCAGAATGGGCAATGAATCGAGCGGCCGCTGTTGCAGTTGCCCGAGAAGAGAGTTCCAGTTCGGCGGGCAGTTCTGTTGTAGGTAGGGTTCGTCACGATCGCGTTCTAGGATGGCACCGAGGGGCTGGCTGCGATCGCACTCGGGATCTCTCAGCAGCCTCAGGGCATCCTGTTGTGAGAAACTCCCCAGGAAGCGATCGCCCTCTAAGACCAACAGATTCGCCAGATTTTGCTCCACAAGCCGATTAATGGCCTCGCCCAGGGAAACCTCTGCACTGAGAACCGGTGGTTCTAGGTTCCCAATGTCTTCAAATTGTCCATCAAAAATTGCCATGAAACGGGGAAACATAAAACGGTGGACGAAGGTTAAGTAATTATACGTAGATTGTTCGCAGTGAATTTACATAGCTGAAAATCTGTGTATTTGACAGTTTCCATTAACTTAAATCACGGCTATTATCGTAAATGTAACTAAACAAATTTAGTTGGATTCTTTACTATAAATTTAACATAAATTTGTTGAATCAACACAAAAGTATGTGTTTTGTAACACCATGCCTTGGTTCGAGCGAAAAACGATGAAAACAGGTCTCCCAAACTCAGTCTAACTATTCCCAAGCCTTTCGAGTTAGCGTAATCAACTCACCCGCAAGCCTGAACCCACGCTGATTTATTGCTGAGTTTTCCAGATCTCCACATCTCCTTATTGTCCCCTGAGCAGAGCAACCCAATCTTCAGCTTCAGTTCATTGACCTTCAATCAGCCACTTAAATCATGAAAAACTATCAGGTGCATTCAACTCAATCGGCCGCAACAGAACTTTTACACTACATCAAACAACAGTCCACCGGTCGTCTTATCATTGTTCGTCGATCCAAACAGTATCATTTCGATCTATTTCAAGGACAGATTGCAACGGCCGTTTTATCCGTGGATCGTAACCGTCGTTGGCAACGAGCGATCGCCGCGCAAGTTCCCGAAATCAGCGATCGCCTGCAACCACAAGGCGACCAGCAAAATTGGGAACGTAGCCACCTACATCATGCCGTCAACCAAGGCTGGCTCACCTGCAAGCAAGCCCAGGGGATTCTAACCGATTGCACCAGAGAAGTCCTCTTCTCCCTCGTCAACATCTCCAAAGCCTCAGTGTACTGGCAACCAAGCAACAGCCAATTAGTTCCCCGCTGGACCTTAAGCAGCAGAACCCTCCACCATTTATATGAAGACGTCCAAGAACTCTCACAACAGTGGAGAGAGTTAGGACTCAATCCCCGCTGGGTTCACCAAGCCTTTAAACTCGATCCGAGTCTCGATCTCAGTTGTGCCATCTTCTCAAATCTGACCGCCGCCTTAGACGGAAAGCACAGCTTCTGGGATCTAACATCAGATTTATCCGTCTCCCGCGCCACCGTCAGCCGCATCCTCAGTCACTTCTTGGAACAGGGCATTATCCAGCGTATTCCCCTAAGAGAGCTCGACAACACCGACACCTCTGAACCCAAAGCTGACTCAGAAGCCGAATCTGAGGTTGAAGCGCAACTCCAATTCGAACTCAACAGCCACATCAGCTACATCCCGACTATGGCTCTCACATGAACCAGCTCACAACTCCCCCCGAGGGCGTACCCATACCGGGTATGCCCTTTTGTCATGCCAGCGCCCCAACTCTCCCCTCTTGCACCTTGCCATCCCCTCGGTGAGAGGAGCAGGAGTCGGTTATGCCCCCATTCCCCATTCCCCATTCCCCATTCCCTGTTCCCTGTTCCCAGTTCCGGTGTTCCCTGTTCCCCATTCACTATTCCCCATTCACTATTCACTATTCACTATTCCTGTACTCCAGACTGCAATTATGCCCGCAACATCTAGCTAGGCTGGAGAGAGTCCCCCAACCTGTTGGGATTTAGGGCTGTCATTCTCCCTCAAAAGCGTTACAATTGTTTACATAATCGAGAAATTTACTCATTTCTCTCCCTGGACTGTTCCCAAATCCTCTCCACGACTGAACCAACTACGAGTTTGTCGTCACCCAATCTCAAGCACCTGCGTTATGAAGACTGCTCAGACCTCTACCGACTTAGTCCGTACCTACCTCCGCGAAATTGGTCGAGTTCCTCTACTCACCCATGAAGAGGAGATCCTATACGGTAAACGAGTTCAGAAACTGGTCGCACTCGAAACGATTCAGGCAGAACTTGCAGAACAACTCGATCGCCAACCCACCCGCAAAGAGTGGGCCGAAGCCGCCCGACTCAGCCAGCGACAACTCCAAAACGAGATTGACAGTGGCGAGTCGGCCAAACGTAAGATGGTTGAAGCCAACCTGCGTCTTGTGGTGTCTGTGGCCAAGAAGTACATCAAACGGAATGTGGACCTATTGGATCTCATCCAAGAAGGAACCATCGGGATGCAGCGCGGCGTCGAGAAATTCGATCCCACCAAAGGCTATCGCTTTTCCACCTACGCCTATTGGTGGATTCGTCAAGCTATTACCCGCGCCATCGCTGAAAAAGGCCGCACCATCCGCCTCCCGATTCATATCACTGAAAAACTGAACAAAATCAAGAAAGTTCAGCGCCAACTGACTCAAGAACTGGGGCGGGCCGCGACGGTGAGTGAAATTGCCGAGGCGATGGATTTAACCAGTAAACAGGTGCGCGATTATCTCGAACGCTCCCGTCAGCCGTTATCTCTCGACTTGCGAGTGGGAGAAAATCAGGATACGGAGTTAGCCGACTTACTCGAAGATGACGGTCCCTCGCCTGAAGATTTTGCCGTTCAGTCCTCTCTACGCAGTGATCTCGAAGCCCTCATGGCTGATTTAACGGCCCAGCAGCGAGAAGTGCTGGCCCTGCGCTTTGGCTTGCGGGATGGGAAGGCGATGACATTGGCGAAAATTGGCGATCGCCTCAAAATCTCTCGTGAACGCGTCCGCCAAATTGAACGGGAATCTCTGACGAAGTTACGCAAGCGTAAGGCTGATATGGGTGAATATCTAGCCAGTTAGTCCCTGTTGTCGTATGGGTGAGTAGGGGCGCAAAATAGGCGCGCCCCTACGAAGATCACATATCACTATCAAGATTGAGTTGTTGCCGTTGATTGGGAAACGTGACTCGGAAACTCGTCCAGCCTTTGCTACTATCTACACTGATGGTTCCATTGAGTTGTAAAACCAGTTTTTCAATTAAGGCTAAGCCTAGCCCCGTTCCTCCTTGTTTCCAGGGATCGGCGTTGGGAATACGATAGAACTTCTCGAAAATTTTAGGCAGTTCTTCAGGGGCGATAGTGGCTTGGTTACGAATGCAAAACTCGATCGCATCAACGGCTGAGGAAGCGTTTGAGGAAGCGTTTTCAGACTCTTCATTCAGGGTCATTTGAGTTTGACGCACGCGCAGATGAATATCGCCGCGAGTGGCGGTGTATTTGCAGGCATTATTTAACAGTTCAACAAGGATACGTTCGAGGTTGAGGCGATCGCAGACAAAGGGTGGTAAGTGCTGAGGACAGTCTATGTGAAGTCCCTGCTGGCGATCGCTCACCCGAGTGTAAAATGGACGCGTCAGGGTAGGAATCCACTCACTCAGATTAATAAGCGACATGGAAATTAGATAGGCGTTATTTTCAAGTCGTTGTAAATCCAAAAGATCTTCAACGAGTTCTTCCTCCCGAGTACATTCAGTATTTAAAATTCCTAAATAGCGTTGAATTCGACCAATTTGTGCAGCATCTACCAGTTGAGATTCTGCTTTTTCTCCTTCTTTGGGGACAAATAACTTTAACATTTCAATGGCGAGTTTCATGTTCGCAATTGGTGTTCGCAACTCATGAGATACGGCACTCAAAAAGTCATCTTTGAGGCGATTAAGTTTTTCGAGTTCTGCGACTTGAGTTTGGGCCGCTTGATAGAGTCGGGCTTGGCGGATGGCGATCGCACATTGATTCGCCACTTGTTGCACCAAGCGAATTTGTAACTCAGTAAAGATATAATCGGCGTGATGAACTAACCATAAGTCACCTAAAACCCCTTGATTATCAAACAGAGGACTGGCTAACATGGCTACTCGTCCTCGGACTGGATTGGGGATTAAAGAACAAAATTGAAAATAGCGACCATCCATCAATTGTGTGTAGAGTTCTGGGAAATTTCCCATCTGCGAAACTCGTCCTTGAGACGCAGGAATAAAATTAGTATATTCGTAGCAAATGGTGGAAGTGCCTTGGTCCAAATCATAGAGGGCTGCATTACAAGACCCCACCCCCAAAACAACCGCAACCTCTCGTACCGCCGTTTGTACAATTTGACTTTCATCGAGACTATCTCGAACCTTATCCGTAATTCGTTTGAGCATCGCATCAAATTCGATCGCCTGTTCTAACTGTTGCGTGCGTTCGAGAATTTGTTTTTCTAAAAATTCCCCCTGTTGTTGAACTTGCTCAAATAAATGCGACTGTTGAATGGCGATCGCCACCTGAGTCGCCAATTGTTGCAAGAGTTCCACCTCCAGGGGTTGCCAATGTCGTTCTTGACGACATTGATGAGCGACTAATAAACCCCAGAGACTGCCCTGATCACGACCCTCCGACGATTGCAACAAAATCGGCACAATCAAGCTCGACTTGATTTGAAACGGATTTAACAGGGCCTTTAGCGTTGCCTCACTCTCTTGAGAAATATCATTAATACTATGACTACGGCCATTGAGGTAGCATTGGAGTTCAGGAGACTCATTAGCATTAAGCGGAATTTGATGATTGAGCATCGGTTTCCAGAGACGATCGACAGACTCAACCACCACAATCCCCTTACAGTCATCTTCCTCGGCCGGGTTGACATCAAAGCGGTAAATCAGAACCCGATCGCTGTCGAGAAAATGCCGCACCTCCGACACCGTTGTCTGTAAAATTTCTCGTAGATGTAGCGATTGACGAATCCGCTGGGCGATCGCACTGACTAACCGTTCTCGTTCCGCCTGTTGCCGTAACGCCAAGTCCGTCTCATGGCGTTTGGTAATATCTCTGATAATGCCTTCGATGGCGATCGCATCCCCCGCCGCATTATAAACCAACGTATCCTGTTGTTCAGTCCAAACCAGATGACCATCCCGGTGAAACCATCGCAAACTCAACGGCGTTTCCGCCGCCACAGTTCCAGCCAGTAACTGACGCAACTGCGGCAAATCATCGGGATGAATTTGACGTAACAATAACTCCTTATCGTCATAATAGGCTTGCGGCGGATAGCCCATCAGCCGTTCAATACTCGGACTAAGATACTCAAACCCCTCCGGTGTAAAGCGGTAAGAGTAGAGCGTATCAAAAGCATTATCCACTAATTGGCGAAACTGAGAAAACTCAGGCTCAGCCGTTCCAACCTGAGCAAAACCGTAGCGGGTTTTGCCCAAAACCAAGAGGCTGACCCGAATCCACAGAGGAGGAGAACCCGCCAGACGAGGCTGAGTGCTGACAATTTCCTCAATCGTTTCTCCAGCCACCAGTGACGTCCAATGACGTTGCCAAACCTTCGTTGTCCATTGAGGAATCAAGCGGGTGATGGGTTGATGTAACAACTCCATACCCTGATCGTTGAGAGTTTGGTTTCCCCCCGGCTGTATCGAAACAATCTGTCCTTTCAGGTTAAGCCAGAGAAAAGTCGGAGTTACAGGATTCACAATCGTTGGCCACTCACTAACGGTTTGAAGACGAGGCCGGTTGATGCTCGATCACCCTCGTCCGACTCAATTCTAACCAGGCCAATTCCCGAGCTGGAAAACCCGGCCGACTCTAGCCCAACAGAGTTCCCTCCAACACTGTGACCGCCTGTCCTCCTAAGACCACCCGCTCGGCTTCCCGTCGCACCCGGACAATGCCACCCCGGGGAGAGGCTTGATAGGCCAACAACTGCATTTTCTTCAGTTTGCGCCCCCAGTAAGGACCGAGACAACAGTGGGCCGAACCGGTGACGGGATCTTCATTGATGCCCATTTGGGGGGCAAAAAAGCGGGAGATAAAGTCATAGTCTCCCTGACGAGCGCGATCGAGCATCAATCCCTGGCT
>P_2C_Liq_1_UnCtyDRAFT_1000185_pt1 | contig 26505 bp, 23 predicted proteins | sample Pon2CUnioCityCA_2_FD_10234 | JGI IMG/M metagenome (IMG submission 10234) | reverse complement strand
ACGCCGCCACTAAAGCCCCCTCTTGCCTCGTGCCTCGGGCGACCACAAGGGTACGCCCCTACGTCTTTTCTATTCACTATTCCCTATTCCCTATTCCCTAAAAAAAGCGACCAACAACCACCCATTTCTGAGCAATCATCAGTCGCTGTCAAAACGGTTAGATAATAACCGTTAGACCAGCCTAGCGACGGGGAACCGCAGCCAAGTAGTTCAAGTTTTGCAGAGACGGACGAGGTGCCGACGGTTGTCCCGAAGACACAGCCCGCGCCATGCCGAGGAACCGTTCGGGATTGCCCTCGGTGGGTTGCTTCTCTTGAGGACGGAAGCGACGTACAGCATTCTGCCAAACAATTTGGGGGAAGCCCAATTGATTACGGTGGTACGCACCATAGCGGGGAGTTTTTAGATTAAAGGGCGTTTCACCCATCGCCCGCTGAGGCAGATTGCGGCGGCGTTGGAACGGCACAATCGTATCGCCGAAGTTTTCCAGGTATTCGTCGCTGTTGAGCAGTTCATCAACAAAGCCTTCAACACCCTTGTTGGCGATGACAATCGACCAAGCGATTTTCTCACGCTCGCTGTAAACATCCCGTCCGAGAACCCGTTGCACGCAGAGTTCAGCAAAACGGTAGTTGCTGTTAGGCTCAAAGTTACGACGGCGGAACGGGTCCGACAGCAGCAAACCGCGAATGAACTGACGCATGGTAATGCGTTCATCCTTGAGTTGAGACTCTAAGAAGGTCTGGCGGTTGCTTTTGAGGATTTGGTGTTCGCTATAAATCTGACGGTATGCCGCCCAGATAAACTCGTCGATGTCCGAACCTGTGGGCAGGTTTTCGGTATCGAACACATAGGGTTCTTCGTCGCCGGGAACGACGTATCCCGCGACACGCACGTTTTGGCTTTTCGGCGTGTAACTGAGTAAGGGAAGTGCCACGTTAATATCTCCGTAAGCTTAAAGGGTTTGCTATTTGTGGACTAGTCAACCTTTAGATTAGGGGATTGGCTTCAACCGAGTCCCATTTTTATGAACGTCAGCAACAATTTTTAACACTCAAGGTAAAGAAAATTTACGATTTGCCGCTTTGGGTTGTCAGGCGATCGCCTTTCCCCATCTACCGGCCCTCTACCAGCCCAACAACGAGTAAAAGCTCTGACTGGCCTCATCTCCAGCCTCAGGGATGCCGCTCATTTCGGGATTAGAGGTCTCAACCCGACTTTCGGTGCAAAAGGTAGCTGTGTTAAAGCCACCAAACCGTTTCACCGTACTGGTGCGCATCCGCACCCCCGGACTGGGAAACCAAAACCGCTCCACGGAACTCATGGTTTCATACTCTGTAATCAAACTCATTCCTCCGTCATCATCGAGTTCATATCGCCCCGCTACTGGGACTTTCTCGGCATAGCCCCGTTCGCGCAACATCTTACCCTGACGGGGATTGTCCGCATCCGGCACAATGGCGAACACCGTTGAACCCGCATGGTTTTCGTCATTGTCACGATCCCACTGCATAGAACCATTCCAGCGCACAAAAGCGCCACCGGAGGCGGTTTTGGGGTCGATTTCGTACATTTGGCAAATGTCCACCACTCGGGGATCGTCGGGGGGGAGGGTTTCGACAAAAATCTCAGATCCGCCTAGTTCAGCACGACGGAAGGGCAGATGATGGGTGGTTCGTTGAGAATGCCAGGTTCCGGCACTTTGTTTGAAGAATTCCATCGCGTCAGCGGGAATCACTTGGCTGGTTTGTGTCATGGTGGGCTGAGTCTCCAATACTTCTATAATGAGCAACGACAATGAGCGACTACGAATGGGTGACAATTGTTTTGATGTTCCCTCATGGTTGACGATCGCGGGGACGTCCCGCAAGAGGAAACCGGCGATCGCCCCCAAACTTGACGACTCGATGACGATTCTTCGATAATCAGCCCCAGAGTTCCCCTACCTTAATCTTCAGCGTCTCTTTATGACCTCCACTTCTGTTAATAAACCCGCCTGGGCCGGCGATGACTGGCTCGCTCGTCTCGTCAACCGACTGATCGCCACACCGCTGCTGTATCGGCTGATGAAACAGCAAGCCCGACGGGTTTTGATTAAAACCGCCGAAAAAAACGGCGTTCGGTGGCGCGATCGCGTCGCTGAACTCGACAGCGAGCCGTTACGAGTTAGCTTAAACACCATCACCAACCCCGATCTCAGCTATCCCGACTATTACCAAGTTCCCTTCCATGCCTACGATGCCGGGAATCTCTGTTGGTTGGCCGCCCTAGAAGCCGAACCAGCCACCCAATCGATGGCGTTACGGGTTTGGAAAGATGAAGCCCTCAGCCCCGATATCGCTCAACAACGACTGCGGCACTCCTTCTTCGAGGCGATCGCCCCTCATCTCCCCCAAACCGTCGAAAATGCCCTCGATGTCGGCTGTTCCATCGGCATATCCACAGAATTTCTCTACCGCTACCTACAGACTCGTCAATCCCAGCCCCCTCAAACCATAGGACTCGATCTCTCCCCCTATATGTTGGCCGTCGCCCAAGAACGAGACTCAACCGGGCAGATTAGCCAATGGGTTCACGGCAACGCCGAAGCCACCGACTTTCCTGACCAAAGTTTTGACCTGATCAGCCTCCAATTCGTTCTCCATGAACTGCCCCGTCAGGCAACCACCGCCATTTTTCGAGAAATGCGACGCCTATTGCGCCCCGGTGGACTCCTGGCCATTGTGGACAACAATCCTAAATCCGAGGTGATCCAAAATTTGCCCCCGGCGTTATTCGTCCTCATGAAAAGTACCGAGCCGTGGAGCGACGATTATTACACCTTTGACGTTGAGGAAACCTTAAATCAGGTCGGCTTGAGCCATATCGAGACCATTCCCACCGATCCGCGCCACCGAACCATCATCGCTCGCCGGGACTAATTGACGGGATGCCTCAACAGCGTCTATGATAAAAGGCTGCAACGTAACGAGGCAGCTATGAAGGGTCAACAAATCATTCAGGCGATCGAATCTGAGTATCTCAAATCCGATCTCCCCAAACTTTATGTCGGTGACACCATCCGCGTTGGTATCGTCATCCAAGAAGGCGGCAAAGAGCGGGTTCAGCCCTACGAAGGGACCATTATCGCCATGCGCAATGGTGGCATCAATGAAACCATCACCGTGCGCCGCGTCTTCCAAGGCGTCGGCGTTGAACGGGTGTTCCTGCTTCATTCCCCGAGAGTTAGTTATATAAACGTCGTCCGTCGCGGTAAAGCCCGTCGGGCCAAACTGTACTACCTCCGCGATCGCGTCGGGAAAGCCACCCGCCTCAAACAGCGTTTCGATCGCCCCATCGCCAAAGCGCGTAAATAAACCCAACCCGGTGCGACAACTTGGCGCGGTCTGTGGGGGCGACTGGCGAGTCTCAGGGTAAGACTCAAAAAAAATCTCCAAAAAAAATCTCCAAATCGTTCCCAAGCGCCCCCCACTCATGATAGAATTATCAGGAAGAGGTTCAACGTCTGAACCAGACGAAATGCGCTCTTAGTTCAGTTGGTAGAACGCAGGTCTCCAAAACCTGATGTCGGGGGTTCGAGTCCTCCAGGGCGCGTTGAACCGCTCCAACTTCTTAAAAAGACGCTTAACCCGAAAGCTTGACAACTCCTTCCCTGGGAACAGGGAATGTTCAGCTTTCGGGTGAGCGTTGTCTGATGTATGGCGTGGATCGAGCCCGAGCCTCAGCACTCCCGAATGACCAACCAACCCGAAGCACACAGTCGGCTAAGTTCAGCCCAGACTGGAGTCCGTCCCCAAGAGGTTAACCGTTGTGGCGAAGAAAAAAGAAGCCAATCTGCAACAGACAAGCCCCCAAAAATTCGATCCGATTAAGTTCCTTCAAGAAGCCAAAGAGGAACTCTCTAAGGTCGTCTGGCCCTCAAGACAACAAGTCATTAGCGAATCCATCGCCGTTCTGTTGATGGTGACGCTGTTGGCCAGTGCCGTTTACTTAGTCGATAACCTGTTCGGTTGGGCTGCACAACAGATATTCTGATGACGTTTTCATCCAACCAATCCTACGAATCCGATGCTCCCTGGGACGACAACGACTCAGACGAGCTTCAAAGCACTCCCAAAGAGTCTCAACAGCCGCGCCCTCGCTGGTATGCGGTGCAAGTTGCCTCTGGCTGCGAAAAACGAGTCAAAGCCAACATCGACCAACGTAAAGAAACCTTAGACGTTGCCGATCGCATCCTGCAAATTGCCATCCCCCAAACCCCCGCCGTCAAAGTTCGTAAAGACGGGGCCAGACAGAGTATCGAGGAAAAAGTGTTTCCCGGCTACGTCCTCATCCAAATGCGTATGGATGACGAAGTTTGGCAGGTTGTCAAAAACACCCCCAATGTGATTAACTTTGTCGGGGCCGAGCAGAAGCGGCGTTATGGACGTGGGCGAGGTCACGTGAAACCTATGCCCCTGAGTCCCTCAGAAGTCGAACGCATCTTCAAACAAACCGGAGAACAAGAACCCGTCGTCAAAATTGACATGGATGCCGGCGATAAAATCGTCGTCTTGTCCGGGCCATTTAAAGACTTCGAAGGCGAAGTCATTGAAGTTAGCCCCGAACGCAGCAAACTCAAAGCCTTGCTGTCTATCTTTGGGCGCGATACGCCTGTAGAATTAGAATTCAACCAAGTCGAAAAACAGAGTTAAAGTTAATCATCAATGGCTAAAAAAGTAGTTGCGCTCATTAAGCTCGCCATTCCAGCGGGTAAAGCCAATCCTGCGCCTCCCATTGGTCCTGCATTGGGGCAACATGGCGTCAATATCATGCAGTTTTGCAAAGAATATAACGCCAAAACCGCCGAACAAGTTGGAACCATCGTTCCCGTTGAGATCTCCGTTTACGAAGATCGTAGCTTCACCTTTATCCTTAAAACTCCTCCGGCGTCCGTACTGATTAAAAAAGCCGCTGGCATCGAGAAAGGGTCTGGTGAACCCAACCGTAGCCAAGTCGGAACCATTGGCCGGGAACAACTGCGCGAAATTGCCGAAACCAAAATGCCCGACCTCAACGCCAACGACATCGAGGCCGCCATGAAAATTATCGAAGGAACGGCACGCAACATGGGCGTTAAAATCGAAGGCTAACCTCCCCAGTCGAGCCTCACATCGACCCATCCCAAGTTAGACAAACCGAATCAAAACAAACCCATTTGAATGGGGGAGAAGTGTCTCACTTCGCTAACCACCCCAACGCAGACTATGACCAGAAAACTCTCACGTCGCTTGCGGGAACTCCATCAAAAAGTCGAGGAGCGTCCCTACGAACCCACCGAAGCCCTCAACCTCCTCAAAGAGACGGCAACGGCTAAATTCCCCGAATCCGCCGAAGCTCACATCCGCCTCGGCATCGACCCCAAATACAGCGACCAGCAACTGCGGACCACCGTGGCCCTACCCAAAGGCACCGGGCAAACCATCCGCGTCGCCGTCATCGCTCGCGGCGAGAAAGTCCAAGAAGCCGCCAACGCCGGGGCCGACGTTTATGGGTCCGAAGAACTCATCCAAGAAATCCAACAAGGTCGCCTAGACTTTGACCTGCTCATTGCCACCCCCGACATGATGCCCCAGGTGGCAAAACTCGGTCGCGTCCTCGGTCCAAAAGGCTTAATGCCCTCACCGAAAGGGGGAAGCGTCACCACCGACTTAGAAAATGCCATTTCTGAGTTCAAAGCTGGTAAACTAGAATTTCGTGCCGATCGCACCGGCATTGTCCATGTCATGTTCGGCAAAGTAGAATTCTCGGTCGAAGACCTGTTAATCAATCTCAAAGCATTACAAGACTGTATCGAGCGCAATCGCCCCTCAGGAGCCAAAGGACGCTACTGGCGTAGTATCTACGTCTCCTCCACCATGGGGCCATCCGTAGAAGTGGATGTTAACGCCCTGCGGGATATCAAAATGGCAGACTTGATGGCGTAAGACCCGCTCTTAAATCTGTCTTCTCACTGGGGAGAAACTCTCCCCAACGACAAACCAACAACCCACAACAACCGGGTAACAACAATACGAAACAGATTGGCTTAACTGAATACGCTCTCAACCCGAGACAGCAGGGGTGTTCAACACGTAATATCCTGCCGAGGTGAGGAGTTTGGAGGGCGCAGCCTGCGTCCTCCAACCCTTCCCCCGGCATCTCGACTGGGGGCTTTTTGTGGAGGGAGGGAGGGGGGTCAGTTGAGCCAATTGCATCCGACCCAAAACACGACCCAAAAACGCAAGTTTACGGGTGTCAGTTTGGGACATTCTCAAGGGGGTTTCTCAACTGAGTGAATGCCCAGCAAACAAGGAGGTGAGTCCGATTGGGCAGAACATTAGAAAACAAAAAAGCGATCGTCGCTGAACTCAAAGAAACACTGAGCGAATCTCAGCTTGCTGTAGTCATTGACTTCAAAGGGCTATCCGTCGCCCAGATGACCGACCTACGCGGACGACTGCGGGAAACCGATGCCGTCTGTAAGGTCACCAAAAACACCCTAATGCGCATCGCCGTAGAAGGGGATGAGAACTGGGAATCCATGACCGAGTTCCTCGAAGGATCTTCGGCATTCCTGTTCGCGAAAGACGACTTTGGCACGGCCATTAAAGCCTACCAAGCGTTTCAGAAAGACACCAAAAAAACCGAACTCCGGGGTGGTGTTTTAGAAGGGCAAAAGCTCAGTGCTGACGATGTCAAAGCGCTGACCGAACTGCCAACCAAGGAAGAACTTATTGCACGCATTGCCGCTGCAATCAATTCCATTCCCACGAAACTGGCAGTCGGCACCAACGCCGTTCCCAAGAAACTGGCAGTGGGTATCAAAGAGGTTCCATCTTCTTTGGTTCGCGCCGTCAAAGCCCGGTCCGAAAAAGAACAATAAATCACTGCAACCCATGTGGTGAGTATTGGCAACTCGTTTACGTCCAACAATTCATTAATCCCAACGGAGTGTTACTCAATGTCTGAACAAACTGATCAAATTCTCGAACAACTCAAATCCCTCTCCTTGTTAGAGGCCTCTGAACTCGTCAAACAAATCGAAGAAGCCTTCGGTGTGGATGCCTCTGCCTCTGCTGGTGGCGGTATGATGATGATGGCCCCTGGCATGATGGGTGGCGGTGCTGCTGCGGCTGAGGAAGAAGAAGAGAAAACCGAATTTGACGTGATTCTCGAAGAAGTCCCCGCCGACAAGAAAATCGCTGTCCTCAAAGTTGTGCGCGGCTTGACCGGACTTGGCCTCAAAGAAGCCAAAGAAATGGTCGAAAGCACGCCCAAAGCCATCAAAGAAGCTGTGGCTAAAGATGCAGCTGAAGATGCTAAGAAACAAATCGAAGAAGCCGGCGGAAAAGTTTCCGTTAAATAATCGAGTCTTTCTCGATTCGTTTCTTTGACAAAAGCGGGATGTTGTGGTATGCAACATCCCGCTTTCTTGTATAGCAAAAGTTGGTCTGAATGGGACAAGAAGGGAATAGGGAATAGGGAATAGGGAACAGGGAACAGGGAACAGGGAACAGGGACTTCCTCGTTCCTTGGCTCTGCCAAGGAATGCCCCAGGGGAGGCTCCGCCTCCCGCTCTCAGGCGGCAGAGCCGCCAGCCGCCCGTATCATGGCAGAGCCATGACACGAGGGAGAGGAGGGAGGACGAGGGAGCTAGGAAGGGTATAGAACAGCCGTGGCCGGCCTAGGAAGCGGCTCGGGCCGTCGGACGAGTACGACGACGACGATTGCGGTTGCGTTTTTCCGCATCGAGAGTCGTCTTAGAAGGTTCCGAAGATTTCTTCTCGGATGAATCCGCCGAGGTTTCAACCGCAGTTGAGGGTTTTGGCGTCGCTTTGCTGGGTTTACTGCCGTTGGAGCGACCATTAGAGCTGCCATTGGAGCGACCATTGGTTGAGCGACTCGTCACCAAGCTGCCGTTATTTTGAGTCTCAGGTGTATAGTCTGCGTCAACTGGGGGCTGGAACATAAACACCAAGAGGGGATCACACCGTAGTTCCCGGCGAATGGTGCGGCGTAACTCCCGTTCTAAACGAGACTTCAGCCCTGACCAATCGGCGGAACGCTCACCGTTGTCGGAATTGTTGTAATGATCCCAACGGTCTTCAAGTACCGTTTGTAAGGTTTCCGAAATTTTTTCCTGTAAGCGTTGGTCATCAACACCCGTCGCCACACCGCGAATATGGACTTCCGGCTGGGCGGCTAATTTGCCATCCCACCCTACAGCAACGGCGGTGGTCACAACACCATCTTCGGCTAACTGCTGACGTTCTTTGAGAACCGTATCTTGAACTGTTCCGGAGTGGGAGGAATCCACTAACTCGATTCCGGCTTGGACATTGCCGCCGAAGGCGATACGTTCGGGGCGTAGTTCCACGATATGGCCGTTATCGATAATCAGCATATTCTCGGCCGGTACACCCATCATCTGAGCGGTTTGAGAATGTTTGATTAACATCCGATGTTCGCCATGGACGGGAACGAAGAATTTGGGCCGAGTTAGGGCCAACATCAGTTTGTGATCTTCTTGACAACCATGACCCGAGACATGGATACCTTGACGCCGACCGTAAATGACATGGGCTCCTTGCATCATCAGGCGATCGATGGTGTTGACCACAGAGATGGTGTTGCCCGGGATCGGATTAGCGGAGAAGACAATGGTATCTCCGGGTTTGACCTGAATTTGCCGGTGTTCGCGACGGGAGATGCGGCTGAGTGCGGCCATCGGTTCCCCTTGGGAGCCGGTGGTGAGAATTAGCACGTCTTTGTCGGGCAGCTTACGCACTTCTTGGATGGATTTGAAGAGGCTTTCGTCACATTTGACGTAGCCGAGGTTGCGAGCGTGGGAGATGACGTTGAGCATCGATCGCCCCACGACGGCCACTGACCGCCCATGTTTTTGAGCTAGGTCTAAAATCATATTGACCCGATGTACCGAAGAGGCGAAGGTGGTCACCATCAGTCGCCCTTTGGCTTCACTAAAGACGCGATCGAGGTTGGGATAAACTGATCGCTCGGAAGGGCAAAGTCCAGGAACTTCGGCGTTCGTCGAGTCGCTAAACAAGCAGAGAACGCCTTTCTCGCCGTATTCTGCCAACCGTTGCACGTCGAAGTTTTCGCCATCAACGGGAGTATGGTCAAACTTAAAGTCACCGGTAAAGACCACCACACCCACGGGAGTCGTCACCGCTAGGGTGAAGCTGTCGGCCATCGAGTGGGTGTTGCGGATGAACTCAAAGGAGAAATGTTCGCCGAGGCTAATCACATCCCGAGGTTGAACGGTTCGCAGTTCGGTTTTGTTGCGCAGTCCCGCTTCATCGAGTTTGCTCCCGAGCAGGGCCAGAGCCAAACGAGGACCGTAAATCACGGGAATGTCAAACTCTTTCAGGTGATAGGGAATGCCGCCAATGTGATCTTCGTGACCGTGAGTGACCACGAGACCTTTGATTTTATGGGCATTCTCTTTGAGATAGGCAATATCGGGCAAGACGATGTTGACCCCGTGCATGGCGTCGGTGGGGAAGGCTAAGCCACTATCAACCAACACGATTTCGTCTTCGTATTCAAAGACACAGGTATTTTTGCCGATTTCATGAAGGCCACCTAGGGGAATCACCTTCAAGGGGGAGGTTTGATCTCCACCCTTTTGAGGGCTAGTTTTAGGGGAGCTGGTTTTACTGTTGCGGGAGCGGATTTGTTTAGAAGGCATGGGTTTATTCATGGTGAACTGTATGTAACTATCAGTGAATCAAGGTAACGGCTATTTGAGTCGCCCCAGGGCGAGGGTGAACTGAGCCTAGAGGGTCGAGTATGAGATGAAAATCTGTGGAAAAAGCAAGGTTTGGGCTGAGAGGTTAGGGATGGGGTGGTGGTGGCCTCTAACCCTCAGGGGGGCGATCGCCGTGCAGACTACAACAATGACTTAGCTGGATAAGGACGATGTTAATGCAAGAGGTTGAGTTGTTTGAGAACCGACTGAATCGACTCAACCACCGAGTCGGGAGCCTCACAGAGGGGCGATCGCGTCCCCCCAACGGGCCAACCCAACTGTTGCAAAGCACATTTGACGGGAATAGGGTTGGTTGTCAAAAACAAAGACTCAAACAAGGGCATTAACTGTAGATGAATCGCCGTCGCCTCAGCATTTCGTCCCGCCTCAAAGGCCTGAATCATCTCCTGGAGGCGATCGCCCACCAAATGACTAGCCACACTCACAACTCCTTTGCCGCCAATAGACAACAGCGGTAGGGTTAGAGCATCATCCCCAGAATAGATCGCAAACTCAGGATCGGTTAAGCGGCGAATTTCGCTGGCCCGTTCTAGACTCCCACTGGCTTCTTTAATGGCCACCACATTGGGCAATTGGGCCAAACGAGCCACCGTTTCAGCCTCCAAACTCACCCCAGTTCGCCCTGGGATGTTGTAGAGCATTAGCGGAAACTCTGGACAAGCCTCGGCGATCGCCCGAAAATGCCGATAAAGTCCAGCTTGCGGTGGTTTATTGTAATAGGGAACCACCTGCAACGACCCATCCAAGCCCAACGCCGATGCTTTCTGCGTGGCTCGAATCGCCTCATGGGTTGAGTTAGAGCCAGTGCCGGCCATCACCTTCGCACCGGTTTGGCTGACAGCTCCTTGAACCACCTGGAACAACTCATATTCCTCATCCCAAGTTAGCGTTGGCGATTCACCCGTCGTGCCACAAACCACCAACGTCTCGGTTCCATGGTTAACCAAATGAACCGCTAACTGCTCAACTAACTCAAAATTGACCCTGCCATCCGGGTGAAATGGCACAATCATGGCCGTCAGAACTCGTCCAAAATCGATCACGCGACCTCCCTCCCTCACGGCTGTAAACGGTTAGACGACAACGATGGGGAGGATGAATTGTCCACATCATGATGGCTGAGCAATTCCGCAATCTGCACCGCATTCAGGGCGGCCCCTTTGCGAATTTGGTCACCACTGAGCCAAAGCTCTAAGCCACAGGGATGAGAGATATCTTGGCGAATACGGCCCACCAGAACCTCATCGCGGCTCGTTGCATCCATCGGCATGGGGAAATAATTACTCTGCCAATTTTCCTGCAAGATCACCCCCGGAGCCGTGCGCAGGATGTCACAGGCCTGTTCCCGAGGAAAGGGTTGCTCAAACTCTAGGTTAATGGCTTCAGAGTGAGCGCGTAGAACGGGAACCCGGACACAAGTTGCCGTCACCGCCAACTGAGGAGCCGCAAAAATTTTGCGTGTCTCATTGACCATTTTCATCTCTTCTTGGCAATAGCCGCCTTCAGAAATCGGAGAATTATGAGGAAAGAGATTAAAGGCCAAGGGATAGGGCAACACCGACGGGGTGGGAGTTTCCCCATTGAGAATCGCTTGAGCTTGGGTTTTGAGTTCCTCCATCGCTCGCGCCCCAGCGCCGCTGGCAGACTGATACGTCGAGACCACAATCCGACGAATTGGCTGTACCCGATGTAACGGGTAAATGGCCACCGCCATCAAAATCGTCGTGCAGTTGGGGTTGGCGATGATACCCTGATGTTGAAATGCTGCCTCGGGGTTTACCTCAGGAACCACGAGCGGAACCTGGGGATCGAGGCGATAGGCGCTGGAGTTGTCAATGGCCACAGCTCCGGCTTCAACGGCTTGAGGCAGCCATTGCTTCGAGATCGATCCGCCCGCCGAGGCTAAAACCAAATCCACATCTCGAAAGCAGCCGTCCGCCACGGCTTCAACCGTTAGGGATTCGCCCCGAAAGGAGACCGTCCGCCCGGCTGAGCGGGGGGAGGCCAGCAGTTTGAGCTGTGATAGCGGAAAGTTCCGGCGCTCTAGCAGTTCAATTAACTCAGTACCGACTGCGCCAGTGGCACCGAGAATGGCAACTCGATAAGACTTGGGCAAGTTTTGAATCCTCCTAATGGTCTGCAATTCGGTGTTAAACAATAGAATTTGATAGGGTTTGACGAATGCCGTAACGGTTTATATGACGGTTTTTTTAGGAATTTAATAGGGAGCGCTTCGGGACTCAGACTTCAGAAACTCCCAGTTGGGGCTTGCGAAGAGGGTCCATCAGCAAATAGGTTTTGAATATAACAGATGTCGCGGCTGACCGAAATTGGGGCGAGCGATCGCGCTCATCGACAGCCACGATAGCAGAGTTAGCTATTGAGCGCAACGGTGGCGATTCTGCCGGCCGGCCCAGAGCGCTGTCCTAGATGACGACTCTAATCTAGCATAACGCAGATTCGACAAGGGCTCGCTGCCTCAGCCATCTGACCAGCCGTTCGGTATTAGGCTAGACTAGATTGGATTGCCTCGCTAGTGTTGTTAAGGACAACGTACAGCCGCAGCGATCTGCACTATGGCTAAGAGACGATAAGCTCAGAGTCCCGACGCCATCGGTCTGAGAGCGCCATAGATGCCCGAACGGACGCTGAGAAGTCGTTTCGGTGAGCCGGCGATCGCCCATGGGATTGACGGTGATCTCAAATCAACAGGCAGCAAACCACACCCAAGTTCAAACTAGAATCAAACAGTCAAGCAAGGCATGAAAGTAACCCAGGAAAAGCTTCCCGCATCCCAAATTAGTCTGGAAATCGAAATTCCTTCGGAGATTTCCCAGAAAACCTACGATCGCACGTTGCAGAAATTCACCCAAGCGGCGAACATTCCGGGATTCCGTAAAGGCAAAGTTCCCCAACAGATTCTCGTCAAGCGTCTCGGCAGTGAGCGCATCAAAGCTGCCGCTCTCGAAGACAGCATCGAAGACAGCCTCAAAAAAGCGATCGACCAAGAAAACCTAGATGTTCTCGGCAACTACACCCTGCAAACTCCCGTTGAAGAGCTGATTCAACAGTTTACCCCCGGTCATCCTCTGACCTTCTCCATTGCCGTAGATGTTCCCCCCGACGCGAACGTCAGCAACTACGAAGGACTCGAGATTACCGCCGAAGAAGTGATCTATGACCCGGCCGGGGTCGACGCCTTCTTTGAAGAACAGCGAATCGAACAGGCCAACCTCATTCCCATAGAAGATCGTGCCGCTCAACTCGGTGACGTTCTCACCGTAGACTACGAAGGCAAACTCCGGCCCCAAGATGGTGAAGGAGAGCCTGAACCCTTCCCGGGTGGTAGTGCCGAAGATACCCAAGTTGAACTCAACGAAGGGCGTTTCATCGAAGGCTTCGTCGAAAACATCGTCGGGATGAACATCGATGACACCAAATCCTTCGATGTCAAATTCCCCGAGGACTACCCCAACGAAGAACTTGCCGGCCAAGAAGCCATCTTCACCGTCACCGTCAAAGACATCAAAGCTCGGGAACTGCCCGAACTCGATGATGATTTTGCCCAAACCATCAGTGACTTCGACACGATGGCCGAACTGCGCGAATCCATCGAAACGCGCTTTAAAGACCAAGCCGAAGAGAAAACCACAAGCAACATCGAGGCCGCCCTGCTGGCCCAAATGGAAGCCTGCATCGAGGTCGAACTGCCTGAAACCCTCATCAAACAAGAGGTGGACTTCACGCTGACCCAAACGGCCATGCAGTTGCAGCAATATGGCATGGATATCCGCANCCTCTACAACGAGGAGAACATGGCGGCCATGCGCGAACGCGCTCGTCCCGAGGCGATCGCCAAACTCAAACAAGACCTGGCCCTCGAAAAAATCGCCGAACTCCAGGACTTACAGCCAACCGAAAGCGAAAAAGACGAACGGGCCGCCGAGATTCGTGAGCAACTGAGCGATCGCGACATCGACGAAGAACGTCTGCAAGGATTTGTCGAAAAAGATCTCCTTTCTCAGAAAGCCCTCAATTGGCTACGAGAACGCGCTAAGATCGAGCTAGTTCCCGAAGGTAGTTTGTCCAACGACGACGAAGCGGCCGAGGAGACGGCCGACGCCGACGAGAACGACTCCCAAGACTCCTAACCCCTCTCACGGTTTACCCACTGCGAGCTGAGTATCTAAATTTATGTTGAGATCCCAAGCCCACGGGCATGACTTGATGAGCCTGTCCCAGCCACACATCTATTCTGGCCCCCAAGGCACCATCCCCATGGTGGTCGAACAGTCCGGCATGGGCGAACGTGCCTTCGATATCTACTCCCGTCTGCTGCGAGAACGGATTGTCTTTCTCGGAACTCCCGTCGATGATGCCGTGGCCGACTCCATCGTCGCCCAACTGCTCTACCTCGATGCCGATGACCCTGAAAAAGACATCCAACTCTATATCAACTCCCCCGGCGGTTCCGTAACCGCCGGCATGGCCATCTATGACACCATGCAGCAGGTGCGCCCCGATGTGGTCACTATCTGTTTTGGCCTAGCCGCCAGCATGGGAGCCTTTCTCCTAGCCGCCGGCGCCCCCGGAAAACGGATGTCCCTACTCAATTCCCGGATTATGATCCACCAACCCCTCGGTGGCGCTCAGGGACAAGCCGTGGACATTGAAATTCAGGCCAAGGAAATTCTCTACCATAAGAGTACCTTGAATCGCCTGTTGGCTAAGCATACGGGTAAGCCCCTAGAGCGTCTTGAAGCCGACACCGAACGGGATTTCTTCATGTCCGCAGAAGAAGCCCGAGAGTATGGATTGGTTGATACGGTTATTGCACAAACTCCTGTTGCCTTAGCCGCTTCAAACTAATCTGTCTGGGAGAGTGTGCTGGGGACACACTCTCCCAAATCGTCATCAGGCATAAGCTGAGGCTATCCTCAGTCTGGTGTCTACCCACCGGCCCCATGACCTCATGATTGAATTGTCCCTAACCCATCAAGGCTGAATTTCCGCAAGAGAAAGCTTATGCCGAACAAGTACGACTCTCACCTAAAATGCTCCTTCTGCGGCAAGTCTCAGGAGCAAGTTCGCAAACTCATCGCCGGCCCCGGCGTCTATATTTGCGACGAATGCGTAGACTTGTGCAACGAAATTCTCGATGAAGAGTTGTATGATTCGGGTGCCGCAGCCCCCCCTAGCGCACAACGCTCGGAATCCCCTGAACGTCGTCGCCCTCGTTCGGCGAAGCTCTCTCTGGGACAGATTCCTAAGCCAATCGAAATTAAGCATTATCTCGACGACCATGTCATCGGACAAGAGGCGGCCAAAAAGGTTTTATCGGTGGCTGTTTATAACCACTACAAACGCCTGAGCGCCAATCAAAATAAAAGCGAAGGCGATGAGGTAGAACTGCAAAAGTCCAATATCTTGCTCATTGGCCCCACTGGTAGTGGTAAAACTCTTCTAGCTCAAACCTTGGCTAATATTCTGGAAGTCCCCTTTGCGGTGGCTGATGCAACGACGCTGACGGAAGCAGGGTATGTCGGGGAAGATGTGGAAAACATCCTACTGCGCTTGTTACAAGTGGCAGATCTCGATGTGGAAGAAGCCCAACGGGGGATTATCTACATTGATGAACTCGATAAGGTGGCCCGTAAGAGTGAAAATCCTTCCATCACGCGGGATGTGTCTGGAGAGGGAGTCCAGCAGGCCCTGCTGAAAATGTTAGAGGGGACTGTGGCTAATGTCCCACCCCAGGGAGGCCGTAAACATCCCTATCAGGACTGTATTCAAATTGATACCCGTAATATTCTCTTTATCTGTGGCGGGGCCTTTGTCGGTCTCGATAAGCTCGTTGAACAGCGCATGGGTAAAAAGAGTATTGGCTTTGTCCAACCGGGTGACAGTAAACCCCGTGATAAACGGACGGTAGATGTCCTGAGCAATCTCGAACCTGGGGATTTAGTGAAATTTGGTCTGATTCCTGAGTTTATTGGCCGCATTCCCATCGAGGCGGTGTTAGAACCCTTGGATGAGGAGACCCTGGTTCAGATTCTCACTCAACCCCGGAACGCTCTGATTAAGCAGTATCAGAAGCTGATGGATATGGATAATGTCAAGTTGGAGTTTCGCCCCGATGCCTTGCGGGCGATCGCCAAAGAAGCCTATCGTCGTAAGACAGGGGCGCGGGCCTTACGCAGCATCGTTGAAGAACTGATGCTGGAAGTGATGTACGAGTTGCCCTCCCGTAAAGATGTCTCTCGTTGTGTCATTACCCGAGAAATGGTGGAGAAACGTTCAACCAGTGAGGTTGTGATGCACCCATCGTCTCTCCCAAAACCTGAGTCGGCTTAAATCCAAATCCGTCTAGCCCTCCGTTGGCGCAACTGAATCCCCCAGGGGTTGCAGTTTCGGGTAGCCTGAAGCCGTGAGTTGGGGTAGTGACACTACCTCAGCGGTTTTTCGGGGTCTCGTGCTGCCGACTGGGCGGTTGTTTCGGGGTCGCGAGCGGTTGCGGGAGGGGACAAACTTTGGGACGGTTAAAGGTTCGGGGCGGGCAATGCCATAGCCTTGGACAAAATCCACGCCGAGATGTTGTACTTTTTGCAGAATCGCTGGATTTTCCACAAATTCGGCAATGGTTTGTAGGCCCATAACATGGCCCATGTGATTGATGGCCTCAATGGTCGCTGCATCGATGGCATCATGTTCGACATTGCGGATGAAGTGGCCATCAATCTTGAGGTAGTCCACCGGTAAGTTTTTCAGATAGTTGAGGGATGACATCCCGCTACCAAAGTCATCGAGGGCGAAGCAACAGCCGAGTTGTTTGAGTTGATAGATAAACTGCACCGCCTGGTTGATATTGGAGATGGCGACGGTTTCGGTAATCTCGAAGCAGATCATCGAAGGGGCGATATGATGCAGCCAGAACTGTTCTCGTAGGAAGTCTAAGAAGCGCTCGTCATTGAAACTGGCCCCTGAGAGATTGACCATATAAAGAGGTTTCGGCTGGTCCCACTGGTCGGGTAAATGCCGCAGTTGCGAGAACAGTTGTCGCACCACCCAGCGGTCAATCGCGGGCATGAGATCATAGCGTTCAGCCGCTGGCATGAAGGCCCCTGGACTGACAATGTTGCCATGTTCGTCTTGCAGACGCAGTAAAATCTCATAGCGATCGCGCGATCGCCGTTGCGAGTCCGCCGGAACAATCCGTTGGGCGTATAAACAGAAGCGATCCTCTTCTAAGGCTTTGACAATCCGCGACACCCATTGCATATCACCGTGACGTTGCACCATGTCATCATCGTCACTTTGATAAATCTGTAGGCGATTGCGGCCAGCATCCTTAGCAGCATACATGGCCGTATCGGCGGCACTGAGGACATGAGCCCAACTATCGGTTTGGGCGTTAATTTCGACGAGTCCGGCACTCGCCCCCACGGTGAAGGTACTATCGTCCCAAATAAAGCGGAAGGCGCGAATACGCTCAATTAACTCGTGGACGTGTTCTTGAGCCTCATCGAGACTACAGTGATGCAGCAGTAGAGCAAACTCATCACCCCCTAAGCGAGCTAAGAGGTCTGCCTTGGGGGTATGGTGTTGCAATAAGGCGCTCATATGCCGTAGCAGCTCATCCCCGGCCATATGGCCACAAGTATCATTGACGATTTTGAAGCGATCTAAGTCCAGATAACAGAGGACATGGGTCGTGTCAGTGACGCGGGCGTTGGCGATCGCCGCTTCGAGACGATGTTCAAACTCCCGTCGATTGGGAAGTCCGGTTAGGGCATCATGACGAGCCTGCCAGGATAGTTGTTGGGCTAAACTGCGGGCGGGGGTGACATCACGACAGACAAGAACTCCCCCAACGATATTGCCATCATCGAGGCGAATCGGGGCCGCTGAGAGTTCTACAAAAAACTCCTGAGTTTCATTGGCCCCCACTAAACGACGTTCTGAGGGATCTAAAGCAACCCCATGGCGTAATACCTGTTCGAGTAAGTCTTGTACGGGGGTATGGGTGGCCTCATCCCACAGCCGTAACACTGTATCGAGGGAATGACCTTGAGCGGCGTGAGATTTCCATCCCGTCAGGGTTTCCGCCACTGGGTTAAGTGATTGAATCCGGCCGTTGGCATCGGTGGCGATGACGGCATCGCCAATGGAGTGTAACGTGACTTGAGCGAGTTCTTTTTCACGAATCAGGGCCTGCTGAATCCGTTGGCGATCGCGGACTTCCCGTTGCAATTGCCGATTCGTCCGGGCCAGTTCCGCTGTGCGCGCCTGAACTCGCTGTTCTAGGTCTTCCTTAGCTTGCCGAACTTCCTCTGAGGCTTGCTTGCGTTCAATGGCATAGCGAACGGAACGGGCTAGGAGTTCTGTATTCGCCTGGCGTTTGAAGAGATAGTCTTGAGCCCCCGTGCGCATGGCTTCGAGGGCCAGTTCGTCATCATCGGTGTTGGTTAACACCACGATTGGAACTTGAGGACGAACCTTAGCGATCGCAGTCAGGGACTCTAACCCCTGGCTATCGGGCAACGTCAAATCGAGCAGAATCACATCAAAGGACTGCTCATGCAGGATAGCGATCGCCGCCTGTAGACGAGACTGACAAGTCCACCTAAAACGAGTCGGAGAGGCTTGTTTGAGTAGCTCTTGCAGTAGCCTAGCTTCGGCAGGATTATCCTCAATCAGTAGGATGTTGACTGAGTTAACGGACATATTAAAAGTAAACTATTTTAAAGTCTTATCTACATTATGCAATCTTTCTCCCTCCAAATCGGACTTGAACCTGAATATAGATACAAAACTTAGTATTTGTTAGAGAATAATCACAACTTAGTCCAAAACTATCAGGAGTCGCTTAGGATGGAGAAATGACTGTAGCGATCATAAAATAGAACATCAGTCGCTTTTCCTAAGATTATCTTAATGATCCCCACTACAAGCGATCTGATTTGAGTACAGATTGTCACGAGTCCTCGTCAGAAATTTTGCGTTTTTTCCCTGCTTGTGACCCAACTCCTGCCGTCTCTCAAGCATCGAGAGGGAGCGTCACAATCTCAAGCCAAAAGCGCTGAATTGTTTCGATGATTGATAACAGCTGCTGCAAATTTTGTGATTTCTGGATGTAACAGTTGGCATGGAGGCGATAACTTTCCTGAATATCTTTCTCATTATTCGAGGTCGTCAACACCAAAACGGGAATCCGAGATAAATTAGGATTTCCCTTCAGTTCCGCCAACACTTCCCGGCCATCTTTTCGCGGTAAATTCAAATCTAGGAGGATCACATCGGGCAAAACTGCATTTTCATAGGGGGGCCGTTGATGTAAATACTCCATCGCTTCGACCCCATCTTTTACCGCCACCATCTCATGAGATAACTGACTTTCCTTAAACGCCTCCTGAATCAAGCGCACATGAGCCAAATTATCTTCAACCAACAAAATTTTTCGACGTTTCATCCAAGCTACATCCAAAGTGAATCACTCCCCTTAAACATCCTCAACGGGTTCGAGGCGACAGACGGGCAGCGTAAAATAAAAGCAAGCCCCACAGCCCAGAGACGATTCTACCCAAATGCGTCCACCGTGACGTTCCACGATGCGTTTACAAATGGCCAAGCCAATGCCAGTGCCGGGATATTCATCGCGGGTATGTAAACGCTGGAAAATCGAGAAAATCCGGTCTGCGAACTGGGGGGCCAGTCCAATACCATTATCCTCAACACAGAAACGCCACATTTCATGATCTCGCTGGGCCTGAATCCGAATCCGTGGAGGCAACTCACCATGAAACTTGAGGGCATTGCCAATCAAATTCTGGAACAGTTGCATTAACTGAATCTCATCAGCCATCACATCGGGTAAGTCATCTGACTCAATCATGGCATGACTCTCCTCAATGCGGCCTTGTAAATTGGTTCGCACCCGCTCAAGGACAGTATTCACGGATACTGGACGAAATGGCTCACCGCGAGATCCGACGCGGGAGTAGGCCAGAAGATCATCAATCAGACGCTGCATATGGGTGACGCCTTCGACGGCAAAGCCGATAAACTCATGAGCATCTTGATCGAGGCGATCGCCATATCGCATTTCCAGCAACTGCACATAACTCGACACCAAATTTAACGGTTCTTGCAAATCATGAGAGGCCACATAAGCAAACTTCTCTAACTCCGCATTGGAGCGTTCCAACTCCTGAGTTAACTTCGCCAAGGCATCGGCCTGACGAATCACCACCTTCAAAATGGCATCCCGCAAGGCTAAGGCGGCCTCCGTTTCCCAATCTTGCCAGGGGAGCGATTGGCCCTTCACCTGTTCAGACCATTCGGCAAACGAACCTCGTGGCGAGAGACGCACCATTCCATCACCGTCAAGATTGCGTTCCATTGCATGGTTAGGGTCTCCGGCCCAACGCACCGTCTGGCGATATTCAGGGCGAAACCAGAGAATATAATGGCGTAGGGCCGGCGAAATGGCGATCGCCAGCACACCACTACCCACCTGAGAATAGCAAGCGGCCGTTTCATCAATCTCCTCTAGGCGATCGCAGGCAAACACTTGGTCAGCCATCTGCACCTCAATCTTGGGAACTAAGCGCAAAATTTGTAACTGAGAGGGAGTTTTACCCGCAAAATCGCAGACCCCATCGCGATAAATAACAGCCCCCGATGCGGCCACCATGCCTAAAAATGTATCTTCATGGTCTAACGCGCCTTTGACCCAGTCTTGAGTTTCCGACATCGACTCGAGTAAGTGGGATAATTTGCGCTGACAGGCCACGCGATCGGCATATTCCGTGGTCTGACTTTTGACGGATAACTCCAGAGACATGGCCTGAACCAGCAAGGTACAGGCCTCCCGTTGAGACTCCCGTAGATATTTTGGTGTCAGGTGATGACACGAAATCAACCCCCAGAGTTGCTGTTGTCGAAACAGGGACATTACCAGGGTCGATCGCACCCCCATATTCTGCAAATAGGTTTGATGACATGAAACAACGCCCCGTAACTCGCAATGGGTTAAATCTAGGGGCGCTCCCGTTTGAGGGTTCTCCCGAGGAACCAGTGGCACATTCTCAACATGAGCATCGGGAATCAAGCGACTATAGTTACGACTAAACAGATGACGACAGGGACGAGTATCTGCATCAGGGTAATGCAGGCCCAGATAGGCCGGGAGATGCTCTCGCTTCGCCTCAGCGACAACAATTCCATGGCCTTGAGGATTAAACTCATAAGCCATCACTCGATCAAATCCCGTAAACTCGTAAATACTCTCAACGCCGGCTTGACAGAGGTGTTGGATATTATCCGTCGTCTGTAACTGGCGCACATGAGAGCGCACCATTTGATAGAAGGCTGTTAGAGAGACATCCGTTTCTTGGCGTTCAGGTTCTAATTCTAAAATCAGGATGCCATCGGGATTACGATGAACTCGTCCTTGGAAGGATTTAGCTTGACTCTTCACGGTTAGGGTGAGACTCAAGCGAGGGGGAATGGTGGGATCGAGTTCAGAGGCGGCCGCATCCAAGGCCTGACGCTGTTTGGCATCAAGGACGTGAGCGAGAGGTTGTCCCAACAGGTCTTCGGCGCTGACACTTAAAAACGCCTCGCTATTGCGGCTAAGCTGGAGGATGTGGCGATCGCCATGATCCGATAGAACCACCACCATTCCGTGAGGTTGAATACTGTCGTAATACTGGATGGGAGTTTCGATATCTATCATCTATTCAGTTTTAAGTGAAGTTAGTATGTTTCATGTTTGCTCCCCCTACTCGTTTGAGAGGGGCTGCAACTGATCTACCCAATCCAAAAGATAATGGGCCAATTGCAGTTTGGTACAAGAGTTAATTGAGGTTTGATTGCCATTGGCATCGATGAACACCGCTTGATTGGTGTTGCTGCCAAACCCAGCATCCGGGACATCAACCGGATTAGCCACGATCGCATCGAGTTTTTTGCGCCGTAACTTCTGCAAGGCGGGGGCAACAATATCGCCGGTTTGAGCGGCGAAGCCAATCACTCGTTGCTGATGTTGTTTCTGTGCCGCCAACTCGGCCACAATATCGGCCACCGGCACAATGGGGAGAGACTCGGGAAGCTTATCTTTGGCTAACTTTTGCCCGTAGTATTGCGCCGGTTTCACATCAGCCACCGCCGCCGCCATCACCACCCAGTCCGCTTGGGGAAAATTCTGCTGCATCTGTTGACGCATCTCCTCGGCATTGGTGACGGGAATACTGTCAATCTCAGACAGTTGGGCAATGGCGTTAGCATTGAGACAACTATGAACCAAGGTCACCTTGGCCCCTCGATGGGCCGCCGCTTGAGCGACAGCCACACCCATTTTGCCGGTGGCGGGATTGCCAATAAAGCGAACCGGGTCAAAATACTCTCGTGTTCCCCCGGCACTAACGAGGATGTGATATCCCGCTAAATCTTGTTTACCGCCACTATGGAGGAGGGATTCGATATGCGTCACGAGGCGATCGCCCTCGGCCATGCGGCCCACACCCACGCGATCGCAAGCCAAAAGCCCCGCTCCTGGGGAAATCCCATGAAAGCGAGGATTCTCTTGTAATCGCTGCCAATTTTCCTGAACGGTTTGTTGTTCCCACATATCCGTGTTCATCGCCGGTGCGAGTAACACGGGACAGGTTGAGGCTAAAACAACATTGGTTAGCAGGTTATCGGCAAACCCATGACTGAGTTTGGCAAGGGTATTAGCGGTTAGGGGCGCAATGGCAAAGACATCGGCCCACTCTCCTAATTCAATATGTAGGGGTCGTCCATGAATCGACTGCCAGAAGCTCTCATCAGTGTAAGCGGGATGCCGTGATAAGGTGGCCAGGGTTAGAGGGGTGACAAAGGCCTGCGCCCCCGATGTGAGAATGACGCGAACCTCAGCCCCGTCTTGAACCAGTTTCGAGACCACCTCACAGACCTTATAGGCGGCAATACCGCCGGTTATGCCGATGAGAACCCGTCGTCCTGTCAGTGATGCCATGAAAGACCCGAAAACTACAGTTGTCGGCGATCGAAAGCATCATCTCGGGGACTTAGCTTTCGTCGCAGTCTTCAAATTCTAGTAGATAACTGTAGGGTTCGACGAGGTCAGGACGCTCAAAGGCGATCGCCCGCAGTAGGTGCCAGTCTTCGAGTCCTTCAAACGGATTTGGATAATCATCCGCATCCAGTCGATTCGCTAATAGCTTAACTTGGTCTTCGGTCACAGCGGATAAATCGTCCCGAGACACAGTAATCGTGGTCATGACGGTCGCCTCCCTATTCCTAGAATGCACAACACAATTCCCTAGAGCAATTGCGTCTTAAACATGATGCAATCAGGGGAACCCACTCGAAAACCGGCCTTAACCGCATCTCGATGGCTTCTAACAAACCCCTTAGCTTTCATCTTAGGACATTCAGGGGCGATCGCCCCAGGAGTTAACCTTTCGCAATCTCGATCGCTCGGTCATGATTACCCTAGGGACTCCTTCTTAGAGGAATCGGCTAATACATCCAGGCTAAACTGTCGTAACCGCACCACTTCCAGCGGACAAATTTCATGAGCCATATCAAACTCGTGATACTCCACCGCAGTCCCCGCCGCCGTCAGGGTATCACGAGTTCGCTGAGCTGCCGTCAGAGGAACCACCCGATCAAAGCGGCCGTGCATGACTAACACCGGCGGAATTGGCTCTCGAAACTGGGGTTCTCCATGCAGATAGCCACTCATGGCCACCAACCCTGCCAAGGGATAATGGAAGCCTACATCCAACGTCATCGCTCCTCCTTGAGAGAACCCCCCTAAAATCGTTTGACTCAGAGGAATCCCCGAGTGACGCTCAAAATCATCTAACCAAGCGGCGAGTTCAGCACGACTTTGCTCTAATCCCGTATAGGCTTCGGTTTCGAGGTCGTACCACATCTTACCCCCAGGGACGAGGGGATGCAGCAGTGGCGCTTCGAGACAGAAACAGAGATAATCGGGCAGGTCTAAAATCGGCAGTAAAGAGGCTAAATCGCGAGCATTGGCCCCCCAACCGTGGAGAAGGATTAAGGCGCCTCTCGGCTCTAGTCCCGTTTCGGGTCGTATCTCAATGGCATCCATGTTGTTTGCTATTTCTTGACAGTTATATGATCGTGACCGGTTATCCGTTGATTCGGCAAACAGGGTGTTATCCTCAGTAGTACCACGTATGTTGCGTCAGTATTGAGCTACGGAGAGAATTTGAGTAATACCACGGATATTGCGTCAGTATTGAACTACAATTGAACTCAAATTGCTGAACTGGTACGCTCATTTGAGAACGTTGCCTGGTGCAATGTTCCCCGACTGTTTTGCCAAACGTTGCCCAACAATCTAAATCTCGTTATTCAGTTTGTCATCGGCTCTTGGTCATCTACTATGTCCCGAAATAATGACTCATTCTCCGACTTGGACGGTGAATCCCGACTCGACTGATGCGTTTCCTCGTCGCTTATCGCATCCGGCTCCGCCCGTCATGAATCGTTCCAACTGGGGTACATCGCTGCCTAGGGAAGCCAACAGCGAGTTCTCTTCCTCTGGCACGGTCGTAGCTGCGGATCACGGCTTAATGGCGCCTTCAGGAGCTAGATATGCGCCTCACAACCGTAGTAGAGGGGTAACTCAGCTCCCCTTGACGGCGCCGACGGGTGACTGGCCCGACCCCCTCTCGCGCCAGCTTAAGACCCCGACTCAGACAGACTGGCAAAAACAGCGGGCGATCGCCCAAGCTCGGGTCGCCGCTCTACAACAACAACATAATCAAATCCTAGACGCAGAACGTCGTCAGTTACATTTAGAACTGCTGATCATCCTCCTAACCCTGATAGGGGGAGCGAGTTGGGGGATTTGGCATTGGTATGACCCAGCCCTTGTCTCTTTGCCAGGCCGACAACAGCCGCAGGATGAGGTCGAATCCATCCCCGCCGGGCCACTTGAGCCTGAGTTAGACGGAACAATCTCACCGAGCGGTGTTCCTCAGGCCAATTCCCAGGAAACAGCGGCTAACCCGACTGAGACGGTGGCCGCTCCCACAGCAGAGTTAAGCGAGAGCGTCATTGAGGACGCCGACGACGGCTCAGGTGCGATCGCCCTCGGGAAACTCAAATCCGCCAAAGCTCCTTCAGTCGAAGTGTTGAGCGAACCGTTGTCCCCAGACGAAACCTCTCCCCTAACTCGCATTGCTCGCAGTTCCAAACGACCCATTGAAGGGTTGGCGGCCAGTTTACCGCCGGCTCTTGATCAGCCGGTTGATAACAACTGGCGTATTGGTGGCTATCGCGTCAGTGATATCTATCTACCTTGTCAACGGGCCGACGCCTCCGACTGTCGCCGCCAACATCCTGTGACGGGTTATTGGGATGTCTCCCATTGGGGGGTTGATTTAGCAATGCCGTATGGTGCGCCCCTCTACGCCGTGGGGAAAGAAGGATCTGATGTGAAGGTCTCCTGTTATTACGATGGTGCTAAGGGCCTTGTGGGCCAGTTCAGCAGCAGTAGTTTTCCCGCCTATGAGTTTGAAGCCTTCCATCTCAGTGACTGTATTCCAGGGGTTCATCTCGCCGGTGCGTTAGTGGCAGCGGTGGGAAATAGTGGCATTTCCAATGGGCCGCATTTACATTGGGAGACCTATTGGTATGGACGACGGGTGAATCCTCCTCGCTGGTCTCTGGAGTTTGTGGTCACAGGAGATATTCAGGTCAATACCTCGGATAAGTACGTGTATTAGACCGAAGTTAGTGGCGATCGCCTTTGGATGTTCATTTGACGTACATTTTAGGTTTAAACCTTGGGTTGACCATTGGTTTGACCATTGGTTTCACCATTGGTTTAACCCAGGGTTCACCCTTGACTGGATGCAACAATCAAGACTTACCACTGGTGAGGGGTTCTTCTATCTGAGACTGTTCCCAACCTGAACTGGGTAAACGAGGGGGACGAGGACGACCTGAACGGTGCAGCAGGGTATAAAAACAGGGAACAATAAACAGGGTTAACACGGTGGCTAGGGACAATCCAGAAAAGACAACAATCCCTAACGGTTGTAAAAATTCCGAGCCTTCACCGACCCCAAGTGCTAGAGGAAATAAGCCCAAAACCGTTGTCACCGTGGTCATCAAAATTGGTCGTAACCGTTGTGGAGCTGCTTCTAACATTGCCTCATAATAGGTTAACTCATTTTTCAGGCGAATTTGATTGGCTAATTCTACCAAAAGAATTGCATTGTTTACCACAATTCCCACCAACAAAACTGCTCCGACAATTGCCGTTGCTCCGACAGCAGTATCTGTTAAATATAGTCCTAAAATGCCTCCAGATAGAGCTAATGGCACAGTTAAAATAATTGCCAAGGGGTCAATCAAAGAGTTATATTGAACCGCCATGACCACAAAAACCATAAAGGTTGCCAATCCACCCAAAATTCGCAGTGACTGTTGTAATTGCCGATTTGTTTCTGCGGCTGAACTGGGGACTCGCGTCACCCCTTGGGGTAGGTCTAATCCTGCCAAGATACCATCCACTTCATCGAGAGCATCACTAAGATTTGCCCCGTCCGTGAGACTCCCTTCAATCAGAAAAATCTGACGTTGGTTAATGCGCTGAATTTCTCCTGGAGCCACGCCAGGGGTTATCTCACTAATATCTCCCA
>P_2C_Liq_1_UnCtyDRAFT_1000184_pt1 | contig 26547 bp, 29 predicted proteins | sample Pon2CUnioCityCA_2_FD_10234 | JGI IMG/M metagenome (IMG submission 10234) | reverse complement strand
ACGGCCTATTGTGCTGGTTAACACCGCAAGGAGAGCATCATGGATATCAAAACAGTCGGCGTCATCGGGGCTGGCCAGATGGGCAACGGGATCGCTCATGTTATGGCGCTTGCAGGCTATGATGTAACCCTCAATGACCTGAGCCAGGACGCGCTAACCGCCGCGCTCGCCAAGATCGAGAAAAACATGGCGCGTCAGGTCTCGCGCTCGCTCATCACCGAAGAAGATATGCAGGCAGGCCTTGCGCGCATCAGCCCAGCACTTGATGTGGCCGCCCTCGGCGCAGCCGATCTCGTGATCGAATCCGCGACCGAGAACGAAGAGATCAAAATCAAGATCCTCGAAGGCCTCGTGCCCCACCTGCCCGACCATACGATCGTGACATCAAACACCTCGTCCATCTCCATCACCCGCCTCGCCGCGCGCACCGACCGGCCCGAAAAGTTCATGGGCTTCCACTTCATGAACCCCGTGCCGCTCATGCAGCTTGTCGAGCTGATCCGCGGCATCGCCACCGATGATGAAACCTACCAGAGCTGCCTTGCCGTGGTTGAAAAGCTTGGCAAAACCGCGGCCTCTGCCGAAGATTTCCCCGCCTTCATCGTCAACCGCATCCTGATCCCGATGATCAACGAGGCCTGCTATACGCTCTACGAAGGCGTGGGCAATGTCGCCTCGATCGACAACGCCATGAAGCTTGGCGCCAACCACCCGATGGGCCCGCTCGAACTGGCCGACTTTATCGGCCTTGATACCTGCCTCGCGATCATGAACGTGCTGCACGACGGGCTGGCCGACACCAAATATCGCCCCTGCCCCCTGCTCACAAAATATGTCGCTGCTGGCTGGCTGGGCCGCAAAACAGGCCGCGGCTTTTACGACTACCGCGGCGAAGGCGCGCCCGTGCCCACGCGGTAAGGCTATTTTGCAGAACGGAGGGGGCCTTCGCAACGCGGGCCAACGGCAGCCCCTGGGGTGGCGACCCGACAGCACTTACGAAGTGCTTTATGCCTGCCAAGCACATCCTCAGAACGAATGGCGCGCCTGCATCTGCCAAATCGCCAGCCCAAGGGAGGGGCTGACGATGGCCGGGCACCTTCGGTGCTGTTCCGGCTGGGTGCAGCATACAAACGTCCGAATGGGGCTCTCCCCCACCCTTCTCCGCAATAGCGCCAGCCCCAAAAGAAAAAGCCGCCGAAGTCTCCCTCGGCGGCTTTTCCTGTTTCAAAGCGTCAGCGCTTATGCGTCGAGCCAGACCTTTTCAAAATGCATCTCGCGCGCTTGGTGGCGCTCAGCATTCTTCACTTCAGCCACATGGTGCAGCGTCATGTTGTACCAGTAAGGCTGGATCATGATGCCACTGTCTTGCAGCGTCATCTGCAGGTCTTTCATGATCTCGCGGCGCGCGTCATTGTCAAACACACCTGAGGCCTCGGCCAGCTTCGCATCAAACGCAGCATCGGCAAAGCCCGTCTCGTTCCATGATCCGCCAGCCTTATAGGCCAGGCCAAGCACCTGAATGCCCAAGGGGCGCGGCGCCCAGTTGGTTGTCGAGAAGGGGTATTCCGTCCAGCCGTTCCAGAAGGTCGAGCCGGGAATAACCGTGCGCTTCACGTTGAAGCCCGCATCGCGCAGCTGTGCTGCAATCGCGTCGGTTGTCACAGTGCGCCAGTCGCCATCAATCGAGATCAGCTCAAGCTCTGTGTCACCATGGCCCGCCGCATCGAGCATCGCCTTGGCTTTCACAGGGTCAGCAGAGATCTTGGGCAGCTCGGCATACTCGGGGTGCATCGGGCCGACATGGTGGTTTTCCGCCACGATCCCGTCACCGTTGTAACCGATCTCCAGCACAGTCGCAGGATCAACCGCCAGCTGCACCGCGCGGCGCACCTCTTGGTTGTCATAGGGGGCCGCATCCACGCGCATCCGCGCCACAATCGTGTTGGCTGTCGGCTTTGACTGACGCTCAAGGCCAAGCCCGTCCAGAATGTCTTTGAAGTCGGAGTTGGTCACATCGTTGATGTGAATTTCTTCCGCCTCAAACGCAGCCACGATGTTGGAGTCATCCGTGCCATAGTCGATGAATTCGATACCGTCCAAATGGGCTTTTCCGCCCCACCAGCCGCTCTCGCGACGTTTGAGCACAGCTTTCACACCCACATCATAGCTCACCAGCTCAAACGCGCCCGTGCCCACGGCATTGGCAGCAAAGTCAGCTTCCGCATCATAGCTCTGCGGCACGATCATCGCTGGGTAGTCAGACATGCTCGCAATCAGCGAAATATCAGGGGCCGAAAGGTTGAGCTGCACAGTCATATCATCGAGCTTCACAATCGCACCGTCGCGCGCCTGTCCGCTGTCTGCATCCATAAGCGTGCTAAAGCGCGCCGCCATAGAGTTGCCTTCCGCCGCCGAGTCACACCAGCGCGTCAGGTTAAACACCACGTCATCTGCTGTGAAAGCCTCGCCGTTGCTCCACATCGCGCCTTTGCGCAGGTTGAGCGTATAGGTCTTGGCGTCGTCGCTGACAGTCCAGCCTTCCAGCAACTGGCCCGAGAAGGTAAAATCGGTGTTCCAGCGCACAAGCGTTTCCTGAAACTGGCGCGCAATGTTGCCGTGCTCGCTCCAGTCAAACGTGCGCGGGTCTTTCATCGCCAAAACGCGCATCCCGACTTTCAGAACCCCGCCTGTCTTGGCTTCGCCTGCCGCCATCGCGGGGGCTGCCTGTCCGAGCAGGCCGTAAGCCACGGCTGCACTTGCGCCAAACGTGCTCGCCATCGCGAGAAACTCGCGGCGCTCAAGTTTGCCGTCACGTGCGCTCTCGGCCCACTGCTTCACAAGCGGACGGGCCGCTTGGGTCTGAAAATCGTTGGTCATTTGGGTTTCTCCCATTGTTTGAAACGCTCCTATCGGTACGTTTGGGTGCCCACATTAGTTCATTAAAACCCGAATGTAGAGGCCAAAGGCCCGGCGTTTCGCCACAGCGCCCGCGCGCACAAAAAAGGCCCCGGACACATCCGGGGCCAGGTGCGGTTTGAACCGCTGGGGAAAATCTCTCAAAAAGCGCTCACCAGTTGCTTGGGCCTTTGTCGCCAAAGCTGTGAACAAGGAAGTCGATAAAGGCGCGCACCTTGGGCTGGGTAAAGCGCCCGGGCGGGTAAACCGCATAGATGCCTTGCGTCTCCATCGGCAGATCAGGGATCGCATCTTCGACCAGCCCCTTCTCCAGCGCATCTGCGTAAAGAAAGCTCGGCAGGTAAGCGATACCAAGGCCCGACACAGCCGCATTGAGCAGCGATTGCCCGTCATTTACAGTCAGCCAGCCCGCCGTGCGCACTTGGCGTTTCTCGCCCGAGGGCGCGGTGATCTTCCAGACGTTGCCAGCCGAATGGTTGGAATAGTGCAAAAGCTTGTGATCATTCAGATCGTCAATCTTCTGGGGCCGCCCGTGGCGCTGGAAATAGCTCGGGGAGGCAATCATGCGCATACTCGTCTCGGTAAGCTTGCGGGCGCGCAGCGAGCTGTCTTCCAGCTCGCCAATGCGGATGGCCATATCAAAGCCTTCCGAGATCAGCTCCACATAGCGGTTGTTGAGTACCATATTCACGGTGATGTCAGGGAAGTCGGCAAGGAACTCGCCCAGCACAGGGCTGAGGTGGTTGACACCAAAGTCTGTTGCCACAGAAATTCTCAGAAGACCCGATGGATCAGACTGCATGGACGACACCAGAGCATCCGCCTCGCCCGCATCATTCAGCACGCGCCGCGCGCGGTCATAATAGGCAAGGCCGATCTCGGTGGGGCTCACCCGCCGCGTTGTGCGGTTCAAAAGCCGCGCGCCCAGGCGCGCCTCAAGGCTCGACACATGCTTTGAAACGGCTGATTTTGATATCCCCATCTTCTTGGCTGCATCGGTAAACCCGCCTTGGTCAACGACCATCGCAAAGGCTTCCATTTCGGTCAGTCGGTCCATTCTCGATCATCCCTCGAATTTTTCATCTTTCAAGGAATGGTATGCTGCCACAATCAGGCAACTTCTGGGCGCTCGTGCGATAATATCAGGGTTTTACCACGGATCGTTCGTGGCCGCGAAACAGTGAAACAGATGTTTCCAAGGTGCTCAGCGGGCACAGCTATCTCCCTTGCGCCCCCCGGCCGCGCCTAAGGGCGCGGGGGCCGAGCAGTCGCATCACAGGCGCGGTCAGGGTCTTGCAACGCACAACCTGCCTCCGCCTTGAGGCACGGCAGGATCTCGTTGGAGCCAGCCGCGCCTGCGTGGTAATGATAGCCAAGCTCTGCGCTCTCGTGACCATTGCACACATCCAGCCCGACAGGCGCGGTTCCGTCAGCCAGAAGATGGGTGAAAATTCCGTATCCATCCATCGCAATCCCTATCTGCTCGGCCTCTGCCGTCGCCGCCGCACCACTTTCAAGGCAGCCTGTGACGGCATGGTAGTGATAGCCGACATGGAGGTTCACATGCCCCCCGCAGTCATCAAATGGCGCCAGGGTATGCGCATCCAAAATCGCATCAACCGGCGCTGGCACATCAAGGCGGATGCCGTTCTTGGCCACACCTGCACCAACCATGCGGGTTTCATTTTTTCGCCACGTGTCGTGAGGGGCGAGCGGGATAACATAAGTCATCGTGGCCCCATCCTCCATATACTCGGGCAAACACTGCACACAGTAGTTGTTATACGCGGGGTCCACATCAGGGCGCGCAGCGGCTTCACAAGCCTCTCTCGTGTCGGTCACGCGCACCTGACCTGTCGTCTGGTCAAAAAGCTGCCATGTCTCGTCGTCGTAAAGCGTCGGCAGCTCGGTGATGAACGCGCCATCAACATCATGCACTGTGCCGTCCTTCAGCCAGATCCCGCCCTTGTCGGCCCCGTCACTCACAGAGGTCGGACACCACGGGCCGGGTGTATAGGCTTTCGGCTCGGCCTTGATGGTGATGGAAAAACACGTGGTCTCGGTTCCGCGCGACAATTTGCAATCGACCAAACTCGGCCCGCTGACCACATTGGCCCCCTCAAAGAAATGCGCAATCTCATGCAAGCTGTCTCCATGAGCCTGAGCCATAAAAGGGAGCGAAAGGGCTGCGACAGCCGCCAGAAAAATGCGCATGTGAGATATAGTCCTTGCTTGATCAGGCCTGCGACGTTCAGAGCCGTTAGGACTTCTACGCAGCAGGCTCCGCTTTCTGTCGGTCATTGTGGGGCGTTTATCGGCACGCGCCTCGCACGCTGCGTTTACCAGATTTCCCTAACGAAGCGTAAAGATCAGGCGGTGCACGCATGGTGCACGCCCGGTGCACGCATATCACCCCCCCGTTTTCAGCAGCGCAGCAGGCCTTAACCCCACCGCACGGTGCGGGTCAGGCCACCATGGCTTCCGCCTTCTTCAGGTCAACGCTCACAAGCTGGCTCACGCCGCGCTCCTGCATGGTCACGCCAAACAAACGGTCCATCCGGCTCATCGTCACAGCGTGGTGCGTGATGATCAAAAAGCGCGTATCCGTCTGGCGGCACATCTCGTCCAGAAGGTCACAAAACCTTGTGACATTGGCGTCATCCAAAGGCGCGTCGACCTCGTCGAGCACACAGATCGGCGCGGGGTTGGCAAGGAAGACCGCAAAGATCAGGGCCATCGCCGTCAGCGTCTGCTCCCCGCCCGAAAGCAGCGAGAGAGTCGCCAGCTTTTTGCCGGGAGGTTGGCACATAATCTCAAGGCCTGCATCCAGCGGGTCATCGCTTTCGACAAGCACCAGATTGGCGTCTCCCCCTCCGAACAGGTGCTTGAAAAGCATAGAGAAATTCTCGTTCACCTGCTCAAAAGCTGTCAGCAGGCGCTCGCGCCCCTCGCGGTTGAGGCTCGCAATTCCGCTGCGTAATGCGCGGATCGCCTCTTCCAGATCGGTCTTTTCGCTCAAGAGGGTATCATGCTCTTCCGACACCTCTTTGGCGTCTTCCTCGGCGCGCAGATTGACCGCGCCCAAAGCGTCACGCTGCCGCTTGAGGCGGTTCACATCCTGCTCGATATCCTCTGAGGCAGGCATCTTTTCAGGGTCTGCTCCAAGGCTCTCCAAGAGCGCCTCGGGCGTCGTGTCTTGCTCCTCTTCGATGCGACCCGCCGCATAGGCCACAGTCTCGCGTGCGGCCTCTGTGCGCGCCTCGGCCCGCGCCCGCGCCTCACGCGCCTCCGAGGCCGCGCGCTCTGCATCACGCTCCGCAATAGTGGCCTCACGCTCCGCACTTTCCGCCGCCGAAAGCGCATCAGAGGCCACGCCCTTGCGCCCCTCTGCCTGTGTAATCGAGTGCCCCAGCTCTTCGCGCTTTGCCGCAATTTCTTCAGGCGCCGCAGTGGCTTCCTTCAGCTCCAGCTCGGAGGCCACTTTGCGCTCGGCCAGCTCGGCAATCCTCTTGCCCGCCGTCTCCAAACGGTGGCGCCAGCCCGAAAGCTCCTTGGTCACTTCCTGTCCCCGCCGCGTGCGCGCCTCGCCCTCGCGGCGCAGCTCGTCATGCGCCGAACGCTTTGACATCATCGTCATGCGCGCCGCCTCAACGGTCATTTTCACATCTTCGACTTCGGCCCGTGCCGTATCCAGATCGCCCAGTTCTTTCAGCCCGCGCTCGGCCTCCTGCAAGGAGCGCCGCGCGGCCATGGCCTCGTCTTCATGACGCTTCACAGCAAGGCCCAGACTGTCGAGCCGCGACTCTGCCAAGGTGCGATCAGCCTCCGCACGGCTCAAGGCGCGGGCCGCCTCGGCCACAGCCGTATCCGCCGCCCGTCGCGCATCGCGCGCGGCCTTATCAGCCTCACCATCGCGCTTGAGCTGCTCTGTCAGCGCCTGATGGGCCATACGCGCCCCCTGCGCCTTGGAATTGGCAGCTTCCATCTGCTGCTTCAGCGCCTCGAGGCGGTTGAGCTGCTCAAGGCGCAGCGCGGCTGCACTGGGCGCATCTTCGGCCCAAGCGCGAAACCCGTCCCAGCGCCACAAGTCGCCATCAAGGCTCACAAGGCGTTGCCCCGGTTTCAGTGCGCCTTGCAAAGCCCCCGCCGCATCCGCATCTACCAGACCGATCTGCGCCATACGCCGTGCAAGCACAGCGGGCACATTCACATGGTTTGACAAAGGCGTCACACCTGCAGGCAAGCCTTGAGCTTCGCGATAAGCGGGCAAAGTCGCCCAGCCCGAGGGGCCATCTTCATCCACCTCTGGCGCGCGCAAATCATCCGCCAGCGCCGCGCCCAGAGCTTTTTCAAAGCCGGGTTCCACCTGCACCTGATCAATGATCTGCCCGCCCTCGGCGGTGTCGCGTTCAACCAGCCGCGCAAGGGCTGTGGCCTCGGCAGACAGCGCGTTGACTTCGCCATCAGCTTCGCTGCGTTCCGCGCGCGCATCTGCCTCGCGCGCCTGTGTCGCCGCGCGTGCCGCTTCAGCGGCAATGAGCGCCTCTTCCGCCTCTGCCGACCGCTTGGTGGCCAAGCCTTCAGCCGCCTGTGCTCTTTCAAAATCAACAGCGGCCTTCTCAAGCAGAGCCTTCGCATCTCCCGCCGCAAGCTTGGCTTTTTCAGCCTCGCCACTCGAGCGCGCTTCTGTTTTGCGGCTGTCGTCAAGCAAGCGCTGTGCTGACTGGTGCCGCGCAGCAAGCCGCGCCACATCTTCGGTCAGCTCGGAGAGTGCCGTCTCACGCGACTGAAGCACCTGCGCCGCCTCACCCGAAGCGTCCGAGGCCGCACCCAGTTTGGCGTCGTGGCCCTCGCCTGCTTTCTTGAGCTCGCCAGCTTCCCATTCAAGCCGCGCAATCGTTTCACCTGCATCACGGTTGAGCGCATCTTCCCGCTCCATATCTGCCGCAAGCTGTCGAATACGTGCTTCCAGAGTTTCGATGGTTGCAAGCGCGCGCGTCTCTTGGTCTTGCAGCGTGTCGCGCTGCACCGTGAGACGCTGCAAGACAGCCGCCGCAATCGCCTCTTCTTCACGCAGGGCTGGCAGCGCGTCTTCACATTTCTGGCGCAACTTGCCCGCTTCACGCGCAGCTGTTTCTGCCTGCGCAGCAGCCACCGTACGCTGCTTTAGCACTTCCTGCTCTTCCAGGTGCGAGACTTGGGCTTCCTTCCAACGACGATAAAGGAGCAAACCTTCGCTGCGGCGCAAATCTTCGCCAATCTCCCGATAGCGGGACGCCTGCCGCGCCTGACGCGCCAATTGTGAAAGCTGTGCCGCCAATTGTTCCAGCACATCATCCACACGGGTGAGATTGGTCTCAGCGCCTTTGAGCTTCAGCTCCGCTTCATGGCGGCGTTGGTAAAGCCCCGAGATACCAGCCGCTTCTTCCAGAATGCGGCGGCGGTTCTTCGGCTTGGCGTTGATCAGCTCGCTGATCTGGCCCTGACGCACAAGTGCCGGCGAATGCGCACCTGTTGAAGCATCTGCAAACAACATCTGCACATCGCGGGCGCGGGTGTCTTTACCGTTGGCCTTATAGGCACTGCCCACATCACGCGTGATGCGGCGAACAATCTCGAGGTTGTCCATGTCGTTAAATCCCGCAGGTGCGAGGCGGTCGTGGTTGTCGATGTGCAGCGACACTTCGGCAAAGTTGCGCGCGGGGCGGCTTTGGGCGCCTGCGAAGATCACATCTTCCATCCCGCCGCCACGCATGGCGGTGGGGCGGTTTTCGCCCATCACCCAGCGGAGCGCTTCAAGCAGGTTGGATTTGCCGCAGCCATTGGGGCCAACCACGCCTGTCAGACCGTCCTGAATGATCAGATCGGTCGGATCGACGAAGCTTTTGAACCCCGTAAGTCTGAGCTTGTGAAACTGCACGGCTCGCTGGACACCTTTGATTCTGGCTGATCACCAGTCTGGCGGGCGCAAAGGCGGCTTGTCAACGCGCGTGCCACCCCATCTGGGGTGGCGCACCGAGTTATCCACAAGATATCGGACAATTAGCCCCGTCCGTGTGGCTCCATAAAGTCGATCACGGGGTTGGTCGGGATAATGCGGCTCGGGTTAATCGTGTCATGGCTGTAGTGGTAATGCCGCACGATATGCGCAAAGTTGACTGTCTCGGCGACGCCAGCGACCTGATAAAGCTCACGTGTATAGGCCCAGAGATTTGGGTAGTCGATCACCCGCTTGCGGTTACATTTGAAGTGCAAATGATAGACCAGATCAAAGCGCACAAGCGTGGTGAACAGCCGCCAATCAGCCTCTGTGAGCGTATCGCCCATCAGATAGCGGTTTGTGCCCAGCCGCGCCTCAAGCCAATCCATTGTGTCAAACAGCGGATCAATCGCCGCATCGTAAGCCGCTTGGCTGGTGGCAAAGCCCGCTTTGTACACACCGTTGTTAAAGCTGTGATAGATCCGCTCGTTGACCTCTTCAATCTCGCCGCGCATAGCCTCTGGCCAGTAGTCATCACGGTTGCCCGTCAGCCCGTCAAACGCCGAGTTGAACATGCGGATGATCTCGGAGCTTTCATTGCTCACAATCATCTCGCGCTCTTTGTCCCACAAGATCGGCACCGTCACGCGCCCTGAGGCCTTTGGGTCATCCTTCAGGTAAATATCGCGTGCAAACGACAAGCCATAGAGCGTATCACCCGTGGCGCCATGTGCGTCTGTTTCAAAGGTCCAGCCATCTGACAGCATGTCAGGGTGCACAACCGAAACGCTTATATGGTCGGTCAGACCCTTAAGCGCCCGAAAGATCAAAGCACGGTGCGCCCAAGGGCAGGCATGCGAGACATACAGATGGTAGCGCCCACTCACCGCAGGAAAGCCGCCTTCGCCCGTTGGCCCGGCTGAGCCATCAGCCGTGATCCAGTTGCGTGCTTTGGCTGTGGTGCGCTTAAAAGCTCCGCCTGTCGGTTTGTATCATACCAGACATCGTGCCATGTGCCATCTACCAACTGTCCCATCGGGGCCTCCTGTTTCCGTTCGTTGAGCCATACCTAGGCCCCCAAGATGGCCAAAGAAACACCCCCGCCCGCGCAGCCCCCCTGCGCTCATGCACAACAGGCGTCACAACTCTGCAACATTGGTAAAATAGAAAGAGGCGGTTACTTGTTTATCAACCAAGCTGTGCAAATCTATACCTCTCAGGAAAGGTGCGCCCGATGACAGACTATCTATCCCCCGAGGTTGAAGCCGCGCTGAAAGCTGCGCGCAAAAAGGCCATGCTCAAGTCCTCCCGCCTGCGGGTGCAAATGGGCGAGGTGCAATATCCGATCCTCAAACTTTGGGACAAAGGCTTTGCGCTCGACATCACAGGCGCCCCAAAACTGCGTGGGGTTGTTGATATCTTTGACGGCACAAAACACCTGATGAACGCGCTCATCATAGCCTCCGAGGAAGAGGGGGAAGCGATGCACTATGAGTTCAAGCGCGCCTCACAAGCTCACGACAAGCCGCCCCTTGACTACGCACGCGACGAGAATGCACCCGTCGCGCTCATTGGCAAAGCGCAGCCCTCGCTGCACTAAAGCTTATTGCAAATCTGCAAACGCTCTTTGCAGCCGTTCTACCGCTTGCTCGACATAGGCGCGTGGCGTTGCGAGGTTAAAGCGCAAGAAGCTCTCTCCGCCTGTGCCAAAGGTTGGCCCGTGGTTGGCAGCAATTTTTGCGTCTTCTTCCACGCGGCGGGTAAACTCCTCACGGCTCATTCCGGTGCCCTCAAAGTCAACCCATGCGAGGTAGGTTGCCTCCAAACCCATCGATTTGAGGCCAGGAATAGCGTTGATACCCGCGTCAAAGACCTTTCTGTTGCCATCGATATAGGCAACCAGCGCATCAACCCAAGCCGCGCCTTCAGGTGAATAGGCCGCCTCGGCCATCTCGATCCCGAAAGAGTTCGCCGAAATACCAAGCCCCATCATTTTAGCGTTGAAATCCGCGCGCAGCTTTTCGTCGGGAATGATCACATTGCCCGAATGCCCACCCGCTATGTTGAACGTCTTGGTCGTTGCCGTCATCATGACAAGCCGGTCTTCAATCCCCTCGATATTGGCCATAACCGTATGCTTGGCCTCGGGCATCACGAGATCATGGTGGATTTCGTCTGACACCAAAATCAAATCATGCTTTTTCGCAAACTCAGCCACTTGGCGCAGCTCGTCTGTGCTCCAGACACGGCCGCCCGGGTTGTGTGGCGAGCACAGGATAACCATCTTTTCAGTGCCATCCAAAATGTCTTCGTAGGCGTCAAAGTCCATCTCGTAGCGCCCGTTTTCAAGCACCATGGGGCATTCGACAACGCGCCGGCCATTGGCTTTAATCACTTTGGCAAAGGCGTGATAGACGGGTGTGAAAAGCACAACACCATCGCCCTTTTCTGTCCAGGTATCCACGCACAGCGCGGTGCCATTCACCAAACCGTGGGTCGTGAAAATAGCAGCTGGGTCAACCTCCCAGCCATGCCGCTCTTTCATCCACCAGCAGATCGCAGCACGATACTCGGCGTCTCCGCCATAGTAGCCGTAGATCCCATGCGAGACCATGCGCTCCAAAGCCCCTTGCACGCAGGCAGGCGGGCGGAAGTCCATATCCGCCACCCACATGGCAATCCCGTCATCAGCAGGTACATTATAGAGCTTGTCCATCATGTCCCATTTGGCCGAGTGGGTTCCTTTGCGGTCGATGATCTCGTCAAAATTCATGTGGGCTCTCCAGAGTTATCTCGCGTCAAAAGCTATCCATTTCCGCCCCAAGCGCAAGGCCATGTTGCGCAGCGCGGTTGCATCGCCTAAATGAGCCTCATGAAAAGGCCTATTCTGATACACCCCGACCCCCGCCTCAAAAAGGTCTGCGCCCCCGTGGCCGACCTTTCGGATGATTTGCGCAAACTGGCCGACGATATGCTCGTGACCATGTATGAAGCGCCGGGCATCGGCTTGGCCGCCCCCCAGATAGGTGTGCTCTCGCGGCTCATCGTTCTGGACTGCGTGAAGGAAGACGGCGAAACGCCCCGCCCCGTCGCCATGTTCAACCCTGAGGTCATTGCCTCCTCTGACGAGACGAATACCTACGAAGAGGGCTGCCTTTCGATCCCGGATCAGTACGGCGAAGTCACGCGCCCCAAGGTCATCGATGTGCGCTGGATGGACCGCGACGGAAACGAACAGACCGAGACATTTGATGGCCTATGGGCCACTTGTGTGCAGCACGAAATCGACCACCTCAACGGCAAGCTTTTCATCGACTATCTCGGCGCAATGCGTCGCCAGATGATCACCCGCAAAATGCAAAAGCTCAAACGCGAGATGACGCGCACATGAGTGTGCGCCCGATCGTCAAATGGCCCGATCCACGGCTCAGCACACTCTGCGAGCCTGTAGAACAGGCTGAGCTGGGGCCACTGATTGCTGATATGTTTGACACCATGTATGCCGCAAAGGGGCGCGGCCTGGCAGGGCCGCAGGTGGGTGTCCTCCAACGTATTTTCGTGATGGATGCAGGCTGGAAAGACGGCACAAAAACACCGCTGGTGATGATCAACCCAGAGATCATGCCCGAGGGGGACAGAGTGTCACTTGATGAAATGTGCCTGTCTGTACCTGATGTTGCAGTGCCTGTCAGCCGCTCTGAAAGCGTCTGTGCGCGCTGGAGCGACGAAGAGGGCGCGCTGCAAACCGCGCGCTTCTCGGGGGCCGAAGCGCGGATTATCCAGCACGAATTTGACCACCTCGAAGGCAAGCTTCACTTTGACCGCGTGAGCGCTGAAACCCGTGCACGCCTAGAAACCCCTTACCTTGAGGCCTCCAAATGACCGTTCGCACCTGCATCCCTTGGCCCGACAAACGCCTGCGCACCAAAGCAGCCCCGGTTGAGGCCATCACCGATGATATCCGCGCACTCTGGGCCGACATGGTCGATACTATGGAAGCCATGCCAGGTGTCGGCCTTGCGGCTCCTCAGATTGGCGTGATGCTGAGGCTTGCCGTGGTGGATGCCAGCGAAGAGCGTGGCAAAGCCGTGCTCATGGCAAACCCAGAAATCATCGACGCCAGCGGCGTCTTTCGTGAACATGACGAGGCCAGCCCAAACCTGCCAGGCATGTCCGCTGTCATCAAGCGCCCCCGTGGCGTGAGCGTACGGTTTATGAATGCCGAAGGCATGATTGACCGACGCGATTTTGTCGGCCTCTGGGCAACGTCGGTGCAGCACCAGATTGATCACCTCAATGGGCGTATGTATTTTGACCGCCTCTCAAAAGTGAAGCGGGACATGCTCCTGCGCCGTGCAAGGAAGCTGTCATGAAACTTGTGTTCATGGGCTCACCCGACTTCAGCGTCCCGGTTCTGGACGCTCTGGTTGCGGATGGCCACGAGGTTGCAGCTGTCTACTGCCAGCCACCCCGCCCCGCTGGTCGCGGTAAGAAAGAGCGGCTCACCGCCGTTCACGCCCGCGCTGTCGAACTCGGGCTTGAAGTGCGCCACCCTGTCAGCCTCAAAACCGAAGACGCGCAAGCAGAGTTCGCTGCCTTCGCACCTGAAATTGCCGTTGTTGTCGCCTACGGTCTGATCCTACCACAAGCCATCCTTAGCACGCCAACCCACGGCTGCCTGAACATCCACGCCTCGCTCTTGCCCCGTTGGCGTGGTGCAGCCCCGATCCATCGCGCCATTATGGCGGGGGATGCGCAAACAGGCGTTTGCATCATGCAGATGGATGCGGGCCTTGATACAGGGGCCGTACTCCTGCGCCAAAGCACCGCCATCGGAGCCGAGGAAACAACAGCACAGCTTCATGACCGCCTCTCAGCCCTTGGTGCAGAGGCCATTATCATCGCACTTAAAGAGCTGTCGAACCTCACGCCCGAGCCGCAACCAGATGTTGGCATCACCTACGCTGAAAAGATCAGAAAAGACGAAGCCCGCGTTGACTGGGTCCGCCCCGCCGAAGAGATTGACCGCCAGATCCGGGGCCTGTCCCCCTTCCCTGGCGCATGGTGCGAGCTGAACGGCACGCGCCTGAAGCTTCTGGCCTCGCGCTTGGCAGAGGGCCGTGGTGGCGCAGGCGAAGTGCTTATGCCGCCCGCGACAGTGGCCTGCGGCACAGGCGCAGTCGAGCTACTCCGCTTGCAAAAAGCAGGCAGTCAGGCTCAAGATGTTAAAGAGTTCACACGCGGCACCCCTCTCCCGACGGGAACGCGCCTTAGTTAAGGACAAAAGTTTCATGTTCCCCTCCATGATCGGAACGGTCGTTATCGCCGGTATCATTGGCTACCTCAGCGAGCGCTCACGCTTCACACACAACGGCATTCTGCAATCCATTATCATCTGTGTCGGCGGAGCCTTCGTGTTTTACTTCATCAGCCTGATGTTCAACATCGGGTTTAGAAGCCATGGGATGAACGCGATAGCAGCCTCTATCGGGGCACTCGTGATCATTCCGACTCATTGGAGGAAGTGATATGGCGCTCTACCTGATCATCATCGGCGCGGCTGCGGGCTTTCTCGCCACACGGCTGATGCGGCTTGAAACAGACATTGTCACAACAATGGCCATCGGCATCGCAGGCGCGCTCGTCGGCGGCTTTCTGTTACGCTTTCTGCTCACTGTCATGGGCCTGCTCGGCGGCCTGATCGGCGCGGTCATGGGCGCAATGCTCGTCATCTGGATCTGGCAGAAATATTTCAAACGTTAGGGTTTGGGAGGACGGGCCCGATACACGGGCAACCGCCATCCAAAGGCAATAGACCCTGCCCGCAAAACAAATGTGCTCAAAACACAAGATCCAAAAACAACCAGTGGCGCGCCTGAGATCAGAGCCGCTAACAGCGCCACACAAGCGCCACCAAATGCCGCAGACACATAAAGCTCTCCCTGTCGCAGCACCATCGGCACCTCGTTGGCAACCACGTCGCGCATAAGCCCCCCAAACGTGCCCGTCATGACGCCCATCAGCAAGACGACCGGTGCCTCATGGCCAAGCGCCATCGCCACACCAACACCTGCGGCAACAGCCACACCAAGCGCCAAAGCATCAAGCCACAGCAAGAGTTTTGCACGGCTTTCAAACAGATGCGCCGTGAAAAAGATCAGCACAGCAGCCAAGCAGGCAATTGCAATATGCTCAGGCTGGGCAATCCAGAAGACAGGATTGCGATCGAGCAGCAGGTCTCGCAATGTGCCTCCCCCCACAGCCGTAAGAGAGGCCAGAAACGCAAACCCGATCAGATCAAGCTGCGCACGGCTCGCGGCCAACGCCCCCGTCAGGGCAAAGATCAAAACCGAAGCATAATCCAGAAGAGCGAGTGCGCTCATCCTGCTGCTTTCTTCGGCTTGAACGGCTCCATGCCCGCGCGCGCCAGCTCATCAGCACGCTCGTTTTCAGCGTGCCCCGCATGCCCCTTGATCCACTTCCAAGTCACCGCGTGACGCTCTTGTGCCGCGTCAAGGCGCTGCCAGAGATCGACATTCTTCACGGGCTTCTTGTTTGATGTTTTCCAGCCATTTCGCTTCCACCCGAAAATCCAGCCAGTCACACCGTTTTTCACATAGGCGCTGTCCGTCACCACAGTTAACTGGGATGGCTTTTCCAGTGTTTCCAGCGCGTTGATAGCCGCCAAAAGCTCCATGCGGTTGTTTGTTGTGTCTGCTTCACCACCTTGCAGGCAACGCTCTTTCACAACTTCAGCGCCCTGTTTCGCCAAAAGCAGAACACCCCAGCCGCCTGGCCCTGGGTTGCCGCTGCAGGCACCGTCAGTATAGGCAAAAAGCTCAGCCATGGGCACGCACGAGAATAAATTTATCTACGGTTCCAGACAAGCCAGCCCCCTCTCCAAGATAGGTTTCATAAGGCTCAAAGCCAGCATCTTTCAGCAAAGCCAAGAGCTCGGCTTCCGTCACATAGGTATATGCTCGCCCCAAAACGTCTCGAGACTCCGCATCACCAAGTTTCATTCCAATGTGAAAAACGCCGCCTGTCTTAATCGCCCGCTTAATCTGCGCCATGTGCTGAGGCAGCTTTTCCCGCGGGGCGTGCAACAAAGAAAAACTCGCCCACACACCGTCATATATGTTCTCGGCATCAAGCTCGTCAAAGAACGCCTGCCAAACATTCAGCCCGTCGACTTGGCGCGCGAGCTCTACCATAGCAGCAGAGCCGTCCACGGCATCAACGCGGCACCCCAGTCGCAGCATCTCGGCCGCGTAATGGCCCGGCCCGCAGCCCAGATCAAGCACCCGCGCACGATCAGGCAAATCCGCGACAAATTCGGCAAGGCTCTTATGTTCGGCTTTGCTCACCACGAGGCGAGCGTAGTCTTGCGCCTTTGCATCATAGACCGCAAGCGTCTCGACATCGGCACTCATACGGGCATCCGCAGCACGCGAGGCACCTTGAATTCGACATTCTCTTGCGCCGTTTCCAGCACCTGAACATCAAGTTCATACCGCGCAGCCAAGGCATCAATCACCTCTTGCACCAAGAGCTCAGGCGCAGAGGCCCCGGCCGTAATGCCAATAGATGTGATGCCCTCCAGTGCGCGCCAGTCGATATTGGTGGCGCGTTGGACGAGCTGAGAATAGCCACACCCCGCATTTGCACCCACCTCAACAAGTCGCTGGGAGTTTGACGAATTGGGAGCCCCGACCACCAACATGGCATCCACTTCTGTCGCCATGGCTTTCACCGCTTCTTGACGGTTGGTCGTGGCGTAGCAAATATCTTCTTTGTGTGGCCCAACGATAGCGGGAAAGCGCCGCTGAAGCGCGGCCACAATACCTGCGGTATCATCAACCGAGAGTGTGGTTTGGGTCACAAAGGCCAGCTTGCTTTCGTCGCGCACGGCCACTTCGCCCACGTCTGCCTCTGTTTCCACCAACAGCACTTCCCCCTCAGGAAGCTGGCCCATCGTTCCGACTGTCTCGGGGTGGCCTGCATGGCCAATCATGATGATCTGAAGCCCCGCCGCGAAATGACGCTCCGCCTCAATGTGAACCTTACTCACCAGGGGGCAAGTCGCATCCACAAAAACCATTTCACGCCGCGCCGCCTCGGCTGGCACAGCCTTGGGCACACCATGCGCCGAGAAAATAACGGGCCGGTCATCGGGGCAGTCTTCTAGCTCTTCGACAAAAACAGCACCCTTGCCGCGCAAATCATCCACAACATATTTGTTGTGAACAATCTCGTGGCGCACGTAGACAGGCGCGCCCCACTTTTCAATCGCCATCTCGACGATCTTAATGGCGCGGTCAACACCCGCACAGAAGCCGCGCGGCGCCGCCAGAATTACTTTGAGAGGTGGTTTTGTCATAAGCGTGCTCCTCGTGCCCCCTGAGCTAAGCGATGCGCCCTCACACGTCTAGACCCAGCTCGTAAAAAAGGGCGCAGATGTCAAAGACACTGCGCCCTGATTAGGTCAAGATCCGCATATCAGTCGTGATCTTCCTGGCTCTGCGCACCATCCCCTGTGTCTTCGCGGGGGGGTCTGCCGATCACGTCTTTCAGATCACTCAGTTCAATGAAATTATCCGCTTGGCGGCGCAACTCATCAGCAATCATCGGAGGTTGGCTACGGATGGTCGACACGACCGATACGCGCACCCCCTGCCGCTGCAAGCTCTCAACGAGCGGGCGAAAGTCACCATCGCCCGAAAACAGCACAATATGGTCGACATGGGGTGCGAGCTCCATAGCATCGACTGCAAGTTCAATGTCCATGTTCCCCTTTATCTTTCGCCGCCCCATGCTGTCGGTGAACTCTTTGGCTGGCTTTGTCACCATGGTGAAGCCGTTGTAATTCAACCAGTCAACGAGTGGTCGGATCGGTGAGTACTCTTCATTTTCAAGTAACGCTGTATAGTAGAAAGCGCGTAAAAGCTTGCCACGGCGCATAAACTCGTGCCGTAACAGCTTGTAGTCGATGTCAAACCCCAGTGACTTCGCCGCTGCATATAAGTTTGATCCATCGATGAACAGCGCAAGCCGTTCGTCTTTGTAAAACATAAATGATCCTTCCAGTTCAGCCCGTACGCACCTGCTCTTGAGTGAATGATTGAGTGGTTGAGCAAGCTGGGCTAATGCGATTAGTTATTCGTTAATACAGGGCCGATCAAGTCAAAGGCCAGATAACACAGGATATTGGCATGACTGCGAAAGCGCAAATTTACCTTATAGCGCTCGGCGGTAACATGCCGTCTTCTGCTGGCCCCGCTGAAAGCACTTTGCGCGCAGCGATAGCCCGCCTGGCAGAAACAGGTCTTACAGTGACAGCTGTGAGCCGTTTTTTCCAAACCCCCTGTTTTCCTGCTGGCGCTGGCCCAGACTATGTAAACGCAGCAGCACAAATTGAAACAAGTCTCCCGCCACAGGAGCTCTTGGCCAAACTGCACCAGATAGAAGCCGAATTTGGCCGCGCCCGCACCGAACGGTGGGGCATGCGCAGCCTCGACCTAGATATCATCGCAGCCGGAAGCCAAGTGCTTCCTGACCTCGCCCGATATGAAAGCTGGCGAAATCTCGACGCAGAACTGCAGCGCATCAAGACGCCCGAAGAGCTTATCGTGCCCCATCCCCGCTTGGCAGAGCGGGCGTTTGTCCTCATCCCTCTCGCCGATATCGCACCTGACTGGGAGCACCCGGTCTCCCGCCAAAGCGTCAGCCAGATGCTTGCGGCCCTTCCTGCTGGTGAAAAAGAGGGTGTAGCCGCTCTTTGAGAGGGCTTTTTAGCTTGTGTTTATGGGCAATGGCTCTTAGTAACAGGCCTTCATTAGACTGATCTGGAGTACCCCATGGCCCGTGTGACCGTTGAAGACTGCGTAGACAAAGTTCCAAACCGCTTTGAACTTGTTATGCTTGCATCGCACCGTGCGCGTGAAATCTCCGCTGGTGCATCCCTCACGATTGACCGCGACAACGACAAAAACCCTGTTGTTGCCCTGCGCGAGATTGCCGACGAAACGCAGACAGCCGACTCGCTGCGCGAACGTCTCATCGAGAGCAACCAGACACAGATCGAAGTTGACGAGCCCGAAGATGACGCAATGGCGCTTCTCATGGGTGCTGAAGCCGATAAGCCTGCTGATGACGACATGTCAGAAGAGCAGCTTCTGCGGCAGCTTATGGAAGCCCAGGGTCAAGGCTAACGCCGACACCCCTGGTCTGCGCAAAAGGTAAGGTAGCGGATGATCCCTCCAGTCGATGAGCTTCTGAGCCTCGTCCGCGCTTACAACCCCAAGACAAACGAGCGGCTGATCACCGAAGCCTACGAGTTCGCCAAATCGGCGCACGACGGGCAAAAGCGCCATTCAGGCGAATCATACTTCACCCATCCTTTCGCTGTCGCCCAAATTCTGGCAGGCCAGCGGCTTGATGACAGCACGATCATCACAGCACTGCTTCATGACACAATCGAAGACACTGGCGCCTCTTATGAGTTGGTGACAGAAAAGTTTGGAAGCGAAGTTGCTGATCTTGTTGATGGCGTCACCAAACTGACCAACCTGCAACTGTCTTCTGCTGAAACAAAACAGTCCGAGAACTTCCGCAAACTCTTTATCGCCATGTCGCGCGACTTGAGGGTGATTCTTGTCAAGCTGGCCGACCGTCTGCACAATATGCGCACGATCAAGGCCATGCGCCCTGACAAACAAGCGCAAAAGTCACGNGAGACGATGGATATCTACGCCCCCCTTGCAGGGCGGATGGGTATGCAATGGATGCGGGAAGAGCTCGAAGACCTCGCCTTCAAAGTGCTCAATGCCGAAGGGCGCGCAAGTATTATGCGCCGCTTCATCACCCTGCAAAACGAAACAGACGATGTGATCGAACGCATCACTGCCGATATGACGCTGGAACTTGAGAAAGCGGGAATTGAGGCAAAAATCATTGGTCGTGCCAAGAAGCCCTATTCGATCTGGCGCAAGATGCAGGAGAAAGAGCTCGCCTTCTCACGCCTGTCAGACATCTACGGCTTTCGCATCATCACCCGCAACGAAGCCGACTGCTACCGCACGCTTGGCGTTATCCACCAGCGCTGGCGCGCCATCCCGGGCCGGTTCAAAGACTATATCAGCCAGCCCAAGTCCAACGGCTACCGCTCGATCCATACCACGGTCTCTGGCCGCGACGGCAAGCGCGTTGAGGTGCAGATACGCACGTGGCAGATGCATGACGTCGCCGAAAGCGGCGTGGCGGCGCACTGGTCATATCGTGATGGTGTGCGCACCGAAAACCCCTTTGCCGTTGATCCCGTCAAATGGGTGTCAGGGCTGACCGAACAATTCGATGCCGAAGAAGATCACGATGCATTTCTCGAAGCTGTAAAGCTTGAAATGTATGCCGACCAAGTCTTCTGCTTCTCCCCCAAAGGCGATGTGATCAAGCTTCCGCGCGGCGCAACGCCGCTGGATTTTGCCTACGCCATCCACACCCGGATCGGCGATGCCTGCGTTGGCGCCAAGATTGATCATATGCGCGTCCCGCTCTGGACACGCATTCGCAACGGCCAGTCTGTTGAGATCATCACAGCCGAGGGCCAAACACCGCAAGCCACGTGGCTTGATATGGCCGTCACGGGCAAAGCCAAAAGTGCCATCCGGCGCGCCCTGCGCGAGATGGACAGAGACCGCTTCATCACACTGGGCCGCGAAATCGCGCGTGCCGCTTTTGAGAACGTCGGGAAAAAAGCCACCGACAAAGTGCTGGCCACCGCTGCTAAAAAGCTGCGTCTTGAAAGTGCCGAAGACGTGCTGGCCCAGCTTGGCAGTGCCGAAATCATTTCGCGCAACGTGGTCCAAGCGGTCTATCCCGATCTTATCGAAGACAAATCAGACTCTGTACCGCCAGAGCGCGCCGTGATCGGGCTTTCGCCAGATCAACACTTTCAGCGTGGCACGTGCTGCCAGCCCCTTCCTGGCGAACGGATTGTCGGCATCACATATCGTGGCAAAGGCGTTGTGGCCCACCGTATCGATTGCGACAGACTGAGCGACTTTGAAGATCAGCCCGACCGCTGGCTTGACCTGCATTGGCAGTCAGGCAACCACCCGGCGGTTTACCCCGTGACATTAGAACTCACCATCGGCAACGACGCAGGTGTTTTGGGGCGTGTCTGTACACTGATCGGTGAGAGCAAAGCCAACATCTCAAACCTTGTCTTCCTTGATCGCAAACCCGATTTTTACAAACTCCGCATAGATGTAGATTTGAAAGATGCAGAGCACCTGCATCTGCTCAGCTCCATCCTTGAGGCCGAAAACAACGTGGCACAGCTACAACGGGTCATTGACCCCGAGGCCAGCATTGTCGACAACGGGCCTGACAGTGGCTCTGAGGCAGAGGCGCAAGAGACGGTAAGGACTTAGGTTTGGTCTTCAAACGGCGAGACAAACGGGCTTTGTGGCAGGTCGTCGCAGACTTCATCTACCCGAAAGGGGGGTGGACCCGCGCCTTTCATTATGTCCGCCACCGCCTGCACCGCCTGCCTGACCCACCCCACAAAATAGCTCGTGGCGTCTGGGCGGGTGTTTTCACAACCTTTACGCCCTTCTATGGCATGCATTTTATTGTCGCCGCACTCACAGCGCGCGTGATGCAAGGCAATCTCATCGCAGCTTTGTTGGCCACGTTTTTCGGAAACCCGCTGACGTATATCCCCATCGGCGTCGCGTCGCTCAAAACTGGTCACTGGCTGCTTGGCACCGAGTTTGAAGTCGCCGAACAAAAGCTGGGTGGCAAGTTTGCTGAGGCAGGTGCCGACCTTTGGCACAATTTTCGCTCGATGTTCACAACAGATACGGCCGACTGGCACGGCCTGTCTATCTTCTTTGATGAGGTGTTTTTTCCCTACCTCGTCGGTGGCATCATCCCGGGCATCATCACAGCTTCCGTTTGCTACTACATCTCAGTTCCCGTGATCCGCGCCTATCAAAACCGCCGCAAAGGGCGCATCAAAGCCAAGCTCGCCGCGATGCGAAAGAAAAAGACCGATTAATGCGCAACCTTCCCTTAGGGCCCGACGAAAAGGGGCTTGGGGTTTTCGCGNGAATTTGATCAAATAAAAATCAACAGATCGAATCGTTAGGAGCAAGCATGGAAACGTCGGACAAACTGCGCCTTGGCGTGAATATCGACCACGTCGCAACCGTGCGCAACGCGCGCGGCAGCGCCTATCCTGACCCCGTACGCGCAGCCAAACTTGCCGAGTCAGCAGGAGCCGACGGAATCACCGCGCATCTGCGGGAAGACCGNCGCCATATTCGAGATGGCGACATCGACGGCCTCATGGCTGCCCTCACCACGCCGCTCAACTTTGAAATGGCTGCAACCCACGAGATGCAGGCCATCGCCCTAAAGCACCGCCCCCACGCCGTTTGCCTCGTACCCGAAAAGCGCGAAGAGCGCACGACAGAGGGAGGTCTCGATGTCGCTGGCGACGAAAGCCGCCTCGGGGCCTTCATCGCCCCCCTCATAGAGGCTGGCTGCCGCGTTTCGCTCTTCATTGGCCATGAGCCTGCGCAAATTCACGCTGCGGCTCGGATCGGAGCAGCCGTTGTCGAACTGCATACAGGCGCTTACTGCGACCACCACTATGAAGGAAATTATGCCGCCCGTGATGCCGAACTGGCCGCGCTCAAAGAAGGCGCCCGCCTTGCACACTCGCTAGGGCTTGAAGTGCATGCAGGCCACGGCCTGACTTTTGAAACTGTCGCGCCAATCGCCGCAATGCCAGAGGTTATGGAGTTGAACATAGGCCACTTCCTCATGGCCGAATCGCTCTTTATCGGCATGGAAGCCGCCATACGCCAAATGCGCGCATTGATGGATGAGGCGCGCGCGTGATCCTGGGGATCGGCACAGACCTTGCCAACATCGAGCGCATCGCGGCCACGCTGGAGCGCTTTGGAGACAGGTTTCGCGACCGCGTCTTCACAGACATNGAGCAAGCCAAGGCCGAGCGCCGACACGACACCGCCGGAACCTATGCCAAACGTTGGGCCGCGAAAGAAGCTTGCTCTAAAGCACTCGGCACAGGCCTTAGAATGGGAATAGCCTGGAAAGACATGGGCGTTGCCAACCTACACACAGGCCAACCCACCATGGAGCTCACAGGCTGGGCCAAAGAGCGCCTTGACGCCATGACACCCGCTGGCCACGAAGCCATCCTTCATGTCACCCTCACAGACGACCACCCTTGGGCGCAGGCGTTTGTGGTGATAGAGGCGCGGCAGATCCTAGCCTAGCACTCTGGGCAAAGCGCCCCAGAACACGCCCTTGGGTTGACAGCCCCGCCCTTGCGGCTCATGTAGCTTCAAGCTTTGCAGGGAATGGCTTTATGACATCAGAAGATAAAAAAAGCAGCGGCGGCTTCGTCGAAACGCTCAAGACAATTTTCTATGCACTTCTTATTGCAGGTGTGTTCAGGACGCTCTTTTTTCAACCTTTCTGGATTCCGTCAGGATCCATGAAAGACACCCTGCTGATTGGCGATTTCCTCTTTGTGAACAAGATGGCCTATGGCTACTCCTACGCCTCCTGCCCCTCTGTTCGCATTCCGGCCGCTGGGCTCAACATAGATGCAGAAGACGTTTGCGGGTGGTCGCGCGGTGACAATGGTCGCCTCTTTGGCGGCGAGCCGGAGCGCGGCGATGTTGTGGTCTTCCGCCACCCCGTGAATGGCTCAGACTTTATCAAGCGCCTCATTGGCCTGCCAGGTGACACTGTCCAGCTCAAGAACAGTGTACTCCACATCAACGGCACCCCTGTTAAGCTCGAAGATGATGGCGTATTCACAGAAACCTTCGAAATGCAGGGCCCGCAGCGGATGCAACCGTCCTGCGAAAACGGTTCCGTCGGCCTTGGCGGCGCCTGCACCAAATCTCGTCAAATCGAAACCCTGCCAAATGGCCGGTCCCACGCGATCCTCAACATCGGTCAACGCCGTGCGGATGATACACCTCTTTTCACTGTCCCTGCAGGGCATTACTTTTTCATGGGCGACAACCGCGACAACTCGACCGACAGCCGTTTTGACCAACGCGTGGGCGGCGTCGGCTTCGTCCCCTACGAAAACCTGATCGGACGCGCTGATCGCGTGATGTTCTCATCTGCAGGCAGCTCCATGCTTTATTTCTGGACTTGGCGGAGCGACCGCTTCTTCAAGCGCGTCCAGTGAAACTCTCTGCTGACCTTCAGGCCTTCGAGGCCCGCATCGGCCATACGTTTGCGCGCCCCGAGTTGCTCATTCGCGCGCTCACGCACAGCTCGATGTCTTCGGCCACACGCCCGGACAACCAGCGCCTCGAGTTTCTGGGCGACCGCGTTCTCGGCCTCGTGATCGCCGAAGCCCTTCTGAAAGACGATATGAGCGCGAGCGAAGGCCAGCTTGCCCCCCGTTACAACGCCCTAGTGCGCAAAGAAGCCTGCGCTGATCTGGCGCGCGAGCTGGATATCGGTGCTGTGCTCAAACTGGGACGCTCCGAAATGATGTCGGGCGGGCGGCGCAAGACAGCGCTGCTTGGAGACGCCATGGAAGCCGTGATAGCGGCGGTATATCTGGATGGTGGGTTTGACGCGGCCAAAGCCTTTATCCTCAGGTTCTGGAACAGCAAAATCAAAACAGTCGAAAGCGACGCGCGCGACCCGAAGACGGCCCTTCAAGAATGGGCACAAGCCCGCAAGCAAGCCCCGCCCAAATATACAGAGACGGCACGCACAGGCCCGGACCACGCGCCTGTTTTCACAATTGAAGCCGCCCTTGAGAGCGGTGAAACAGCCCGTTCTACCGCCAATTCCAAACGCGCAGCCGAGCAAGGTGCCGCATCAGAGCTTTTGGGCCGCCTTGAAGGCAAAGCATGAACGCTCGCACCAACCGCAATGGTGCGCTCTTTATGACATTGGCTATGGCCGCCTTTGCCCTGGAAGACAGCTTCTTTAAAGCCGCCACAAAAACCATCCCGATCAGCACAGCCTTGATCTGTTTTGGCACAATAGGCTTTGCAATTTTTGCGATGCGCTCACTGAGCGTGGGCGAGCCTGTCTTTCACCCAGCCTGCCTGAAACGGACCATGCTCATCCGCTCCGCCTTTGAGCTGATGGGGCGGCTCTTCTTTGGCCTCGCCTTAGCGCTGGCCCCCTTGTCCAGCACATCGGCCATTCTTCAGGCTGCGCCAATCGTCGTCACCTTCGGAGCAATCTTTGTTTTTGGCGAGTCGGTTGGCTGGCGGCGTTGGGCCGCGATGGCCGCAGGCTTCATCGGCGTTTTGCTCATCATTCGCCCGGGCTTTGATAGTTTTCAAATGACCTCTCTCTACGCCCTGCTCGCCACCATTGGTTTTGCGGGCCGTGATCTGGCGACCCGCGCAAGCCCGCCTGCCATGTCGACAGCCCAGCTCGGAAGCCTCGGCTTCACCGTCCTCATGGCATCGGGGCTTATTGTCAGCTTCTTTGAGGCAACACCCACCACCCTCCCTGACGCTCACAGCCTCGCCTTAACAGCAGGCGCAGCCGTGGTCGGCGTCGTGGCTTATGGCGCGCTTACACGCGCCATGCGCGCGGGGGATATCGGCTTTGTCGCGCCTTATCGCTACACGCGGCTGATTTTTGCCCTTCTTATTGCCTTCACCGTGTTTGGCGAGCGCCCCGATACACTAACACTCATTGGAGCACTGGTGATTGTTCTCTCAGGCGTTTACAGCTTCGCCCGCGCACGCAGCGCTGGCGGCTAGGCCCAAAACACGTTAAACAGCCCAAAGCCTTTACTGGAGCACAAGATATGACCACACGCGCAGGCTTTGTTGCCCTGATCGGAGAGCCAAACGCTGGCAAATCCACATTGCTCAACCGTATGGTTGGAGCAAAGGTCAGCATCGTGACCCACAAGGTCCAAACCACACGTGCCCGTATCCGTGGCGTAGCGCTTGAGGGCGAGTCACAGATCGTGTTCGTCGACACACCTGGCCTCTTCAAGCCACGCCGCCGCCTTGACCGCGCTATGGTTGCTGCTGCGTGGGGCGGGGCCGCCGATGCTGATATCGTTGTACTGCTGATTGAGGCCCATCGCGGCATCTCAGAGGGTGTGAAGCACATTCTCGAAAGCCTGAAAGGCCTCAACCCCAACCAGCAAGTTGCATTGGCAATCAACAAGATCGACAAAGTCAAATCTGACTCTCTTCTACAGCTGGCCGAACAAATGAACTCGCTGCACCCGTTTGTGCAAACCTTTATGATCTCGGCTGAGCGTGGCCATGGTGTACCCGCCTTGCGCGAGTGGCTCGCTGCCGAGCTGCCAGAGAGCCCTTGGCTCTACCCCGAAGACCAGATCGCAGATCTACCCATGCGCATGATCGCCGCAGAGATGACCCGCGAAAAGCTCACTTTGCGCCTACACCAAGAACTGCCCTACCAGCTCACGGTCGAAACAGAAGCCTGGGAAGAGCGAAAAGACGGCTCCTGCCGCGTTGACCAGATTATCTACGTCATGCGCGACGGTCATAAAGGCATCCTGCTTGGCAAACGCGGCGACACGATTAAGGCTGTCTCGAAAGCCTCACGTGAAGAGCTTGAAGAGTTTTTGGGCCGCAAAG